>Ga0302134_10000314_pt1 | contig 20092 bp, 6 predicted proteins | sample CB9_SCM_MG_FD_203123 | JGI IMG/M metagenome (GOLD analysis project Ga0302134, IMG submission 203123) | Marine microbial communities from Western Arctic Ocean, Canada - CB9_SCM | ecosystem: Environmental > Aquatic > Marine > Oceanic | place: Canada: Western Arctic Ocean | collected 2017-09-19
AAAGACACACACTATAAAAAAAAACGACTCTCTTACAAACTAAAGGTTGCGGTGGAGAATTTAAAGCGCAACGATCGCGCCGTACCAGGATGCAAACTGTTTCTGACAAAGCCCCTTGGTGTCGGTCTGGTGGCCACTGCGCAAAAGCGAGGCCTTGCCGATCAACCCGATTTCGAGCGGGCCGTTAAACAAATGATCAAGCTCAACAGCTTGGGCGTATCATTGGGTGGCCAGCCCGGGGTGAAGGCGATGACTGATGTTTCCGGCTTCGGCCTGTTGGGGCACCTCACCGAAATGTGCGAGGGCAGCGGCGTCAGTGCCACCCTGGACAGCGCGCGCGTGCCACGCCTGGAGAATATCGACCGGTATATTGATGAGGGTTGCACTTCCGGAGGCACCGATCGCAACTTCGACAGTTACGGCTCAAAAATTGGTCCCCTTACCAAGCTTCAAAAAGCTCTGCTTTGTGATCCTCAAACCAGCGGTGGTTTGCTCGTCGCCGTGGCTCCCGATGGCCTCCCGGCCTTCGAGGAAGTGAGCGCCGAACTTAATCTTCAATCCTTCGGTCAAATCACCGAGGCCACCGACCCGCTCATCACCGTGAACTAATGGCCAGCCCGAGTAACAACCTGCGGGCCATCCCCGGGGTCGACACGCTGCTTGAAGCCGTGGCGGATTGTACGTTGCCCCGCCCCCTTGTCGTTGCTGCCATCCGTGCCGAGCTGCGGCTACTGCGCAAGGCCGGGTCCATTCCCGGACGCGACAAAATCACTGCAACCATCCGGCAGCGTCTCGACGATCTGGCATTATCCCGCCTGCAGCCGGTGATCAACGGCACCGGGGTGGTCGTGCATACCAACCTGGGCCGTTCGCCCATGAATCCCTTCGCCACCACAGGGTTTGTTAACCTTGAAATGGACCTGGTGACCGGCCGCCGGGGGGCGCGTGCTGCCTACTTGGAGCGTTGCCTTGCCGAGTTATGTGGGGCTGAGGCAGCAATGGTCGTCAACAACTGTGCTGCCGCACTGGTGCTCAACCTGCGCCATTTCACGGCGGACAAAAAAGAGGTCATTGTTTCGAGGGGCGAACTGGTGCAAATCGGCGGCGGTTTTCGCCTTCCGGACATTCTTGAATCGAGCGGGGCAAAACTGCGCGAGATTGGTGCCACCAACCACACTACCATGGATGACTATGCCGGTGCCATCGGTCCGCAGACCGGCCTGATTCTGAAGGTGCACCGCAGCAATTTTTTCATGAAAGGTTTTGTGGCTGCACCCGAACGTCGCGAACTGGCAGTGCTTGCCCGAAAAAAACGTGTGCCGTTCATGGAGGACCTTGGCAGCGGGGTGCTGCTCCCAACAGGGGACTGGGCCGAAGGGCATCATGAACCGATGCCGAGGGAAGTTCTGAAGGATGGCGCGGATATCGTATGCTTCAGTGGTGACAAGTTGATGGGCGGACCCCAGTCGGGAATCATTGCAGGTAAGGCCCGCCATGTGCAGGCATTGAAGAAGCACCCCTTTTTTCGAGCGCTTCGTTGTGACAAACTGGTGTTGAGTGTGCTGCAATCGACTGCCGAGCATTATCTTCACGATCAGGGGGGTGAACTGCCTCTGCAGGGGATGCTGACGGCTGACCTTGCCTCAATCCAACGACGCACTCGCAAGTTGGCCAAGGCGCTCAAGGGGTTGCCTGCTGAAATCGATGTAACGCCGGGCCACTCCCAGGTTGGCGGCGGAGCTCTGCCAGAAGTGCCGCTTCCCACCGTGACACTGGATATTGTGCCGAATGATATCCGACTTGTAGATTTTGCCGCACGGTTGCGTCGGGCCACGCCTCCAGTGATCGGCGCCATCAGCAGCCGGCGCTTCCGTCTCGATTTGAGAACCGTTCTTCCGGAACAGGAAAAACTGCTCATGAATTCCATCAGGCAAACCCTCGTGTCAAAATGAAGACAAATCCCTGTCCACGCCACATCCCTGGCGGCCGCCATCCCTGAATCAAGCTTTTGTCGGTACACCAATAATGACCCAGCGGCATGCCATCCTCGCCACGGCCGGCCACATCGATCACGGTAAGAGTTCCCTGGTAAAGGCGCTTTCCGGCATCGATCCAGATCGGTTGCCGGAGGAAAAAGCGCGCGGCATGACCATTGATCTAGGTTTCGCCCATCTGGAATTGTCTGGCCGCAACCTCGGCATTGTGGATGTGCCGGGACACCAGGATTTTGTGAAAAACATGGTGGCCGGCGTGGGTGCGGTGGATCTCGCTCTGCTCGTGGTGGCTGCCGATGACGGCTGGATGCCCCAGACGGAGGAACATTTACAAATCCTTAGTTACTTGGGTGTGACGCGCGGCGTGGTGGCTCTTACCAAGGCTGATCTTGTTCGGGACACCACTGTGCGGGTGGAAGAAATACGGGATCAACTTCGCAACAGTCCATTTGCCGGGGCCGACATTATCCCCCTATCCACCCACACTGGCACTGGATTGGATGATTTAAAGACAGCCCTGTCCACTTTCGTTGATCAGATACCGCCTCATGAAGATCAGAATCAACCCCGTCTAGCAGTGGATCGCATCTTCACGGTGCAGGGCATTGGCACGGTGGTCACCGGCACACTCACTGGCGGCACATTACAAAAGGGGCAAATCGTCGTTGCTCATCCCCCGGGCCGTGAAACACGTATTAGGGGATTGCAATCTCACAGCCGCGAGCAGGAAGTGGCCCAGCCCGGCACGCGCACGGCGATCAACCTTGCCGGCCTGTCCCGCGATGCCGTGCCGCGCGGCGCGACGATCACCTTGGCCGAGTTGTCTCAAACTACTGCGATACTGGATGTCTGCCTCGAGCGCTCGCCACGCCTTCCCGCTGAGGCCACGCCATTGAGAAATAATACGCGTGTGCGCGTGCATCATGGCACCGGCCATGGGCCGGCAAGACTGGTTTTAGCGGTCGGCAAGGTCATCGAGTCGGGCCAAAACCGACTGGCCCAGTTGCGGCTTGAACGGCCTATATGTATTTGGCCTGGGGATCGCATCATTATTCGCAATTGGCAGGAAACAGCCACACTTGCGGGGGGCCTTGTGCTCGATGTGAATGGAGATCGAAAGAAAATGCGCGCCCCTGCCAGAATGCAACTGCTTGAGGCGCGGATCGCGGCCCCTAAGCATTCGGAAACGTGGATCGAGACACAACTGACACGCGATGGCATTGTTAAACGCGACACCCTTTTGCGCCCCTCCTCTTTTTCGCCAGCAGAAATCGACAAGGCTGTAACGCGGTTATTGGTCTCACGCAAGGCGCTCGAGGCGGGCGATTGGATCGCTGACATGGGTCGCTGGCAATCGACGATTGCCGCAATGTCACAACGTGTGGATGACGAGCATGTCCGCCGCCCCGAATTGCCCGGACTATCCCTGGAGCAACTGCATCCGATCACGGAACAGGCTTTTCCCGGGAACGATCTTTTTCATGAACTCATTGCGGATCTTTGCCGCAATGGGTTTAATCGTAGACTAAATCATATTGCTCGCACCAGTCACAAGCCGGCTCTTCCGCCGCATTTGAGGGATGCGGGCGAAAAAATTCGGCAGGCCTTGCAAATGCCAGATCCGCCGGCTCGCAAATACTTCACTGAAAATTTAACAGGGCGTCAGGCCCTGCAGTTTCTCATCGATGCCGGTGAAGTGGTTGAGGTGAGCCCCGAGTTAGTGCTTGGGTCAGCCCTGTTCTATCGTAGCCGATTGTTGGTCAAGCAGCACTTGCGCAAACATGGCCAAGCCACCGCGAGCGAATTGCGAATGGCTACGGATACCACGCGACGAATTGTGATCCCGCTTCTGGAAAAAATGGATCGAGATGGTATAACGGTCCGGCGAGGTAATGTGAGAGTTTTGCGTTAGGCCGTTTAAGTAAAGTTTTCTTCACCGTTCTCCCCCCGGCTGTGCATTCAGGGATTATTTTTGGGCTGATTCCCGGTTCACCGGGTGGTCTTCGACAGCAGGCGCTTTGAAATTTCGATGGAGGAGGATTTTGTGTCGGGGTTGGCCTTGGTGGTTTCCCCGTCCGGCCAGCGGATTTCAAGTTCCTTGATCGGCGTGCCGGCGGCGCTGAAATAAACGATCGGCTGGGATTGGGAAAGATAACCGTTGCCGGCCGTCATCTCCGCGGCATGAATCGTGCCGTCGGTGTAATGAGCGATGATCCGTGCGCCGATGCCGTCCGGGTTGCCGGGTGAGCCGTTCAAGTGCACTGAGAATAGAGGTTGGCTGTCGCTCTGGTTTTTCCATGCGAGCAATTTGCCGTTGTTTTGGCAGACGACGAAGTCGGGCCGGTTGTCGCCGTCGAGGTCGCAGAGGGTCAGTCCCTTGGCGTCGCCGTCCACGATGAAGCCGGTCTCGGCGGGCGGCTCGACGCGGAATACGCCATCGGCCCCGTACTCGAGGATCACCCCGATGCCGCCCCGCCACAGGCCGGTCTCCGGCTCGCGGGTGAACATGTTTTGCACGGCGACAACCTCGACAAGTCCGTCGCCGTCGATGTCCGTGGCGACGACGCCGTAGCCGGGCGCGGCCTGCGCAAAGCGGGGCAGGGGTTGAAATGTAAAATTCCCTTTCCCGTCGTTGATGAGTGCACCGGACTCGAATGCGGTCGCCTTGAACTGCTCGGAGTCGGAGAGGCGTTGCTCTGTGTAAATCTCAGGGAGAATGGAGGCCGCGAAGGCGCGGTAGGTGGGAAACTTTTTGCCGAGCATCGGCATGCAGTGAGTGCTGCAGCTCTTGCCTCGAACCGGCACGAGGCCGCCTTGCTTGTCCCGCTTGGCCTCGATGAGTCGCTTGCGGCCGTTGCCCTCCATGTCGCCATAATAGAGCAGCGACGGTTTTTTTGCCGACGGCGTGCCGTACTTGGTGTTCAGGCCGACGTTCATCGCGATGTAATCCATGTCGCCATCGTGGTCGAGGTCGGCTTGGGTGATCGAGTTCCACCATCCAAGCCGGTCGGCGAGCCCGGCCTGTTTCGTCGCGTCGGCGAGTTGGCCTCCGTTGTTGACGAACAGCGCAACCGGCCCCCACTCGAGGGTGACGAGCAGATCCTGTTTGCCGTTGCCGTTGGTGTCTGACCAAAGCGCCGAGGTGACGAGCCCTACCCGCTCCAGTCCTGGCGCGACGTCTCTTGTCACGTCGACAAACCGGCCGTCGTCATTTCGCAGCAAACGACTGCGGGGGGTCTCCGGGTATTGGCCGGGGATGGATCGGCTGCCGATGAAAATGTCGAGGTCGCCGTCGGCGTCGAAGTCGCCCGCCGCGGCTGTGCTGCTCGATTCGCTCCCGGGCGGGAACACCGATGCGGCGGCACGGGTGAACCGGCCGGTGCCGTCATTTAAATAGAGTCTGTCGGCGAGCACGGCCGCTCCCGGCTCACACTCGACGCCGCCGCTGGTCACGAGCAAATCGAAATCACCATCGGCGTCGGCGTCGAGCCACAGTGCCGCCATGTCCTCGGCCGCTTGGTCGGCCTCGAGCGCGGGCTGCGCCGCGGCGCTTGCCTGGAATGTCCCATCCACTTGGCGGAGAAAGACGGCTCCGGTTTGACCAGCCGCTCCGCTGACGAAGAGATCATGATCACCGTCGCCATCGATATCGCCCCAGGCGAGGCCACCTCCAAGTTGCGAGAGTTTGCCTGGAAGTAGAGGCTGCCGAGCGTAGTCGTCGTAAGGTGTTTCGCTGTGATTGAAGTCGAGGCCGACAGATTCCGAGACCTCGGTGAAGAGGGTTTCCTGCTCACTTGGCTTGGCCGGCCCGGGCGTCAGGCTACCGCTTGGCTCGGTGATCGTGTAGCGGCGGTCGGCGTCGAGGTCGTTGAAGGTTTGCACCGCACCGCTTGGCCACCGCACGCTGAGGGTGTCGATGGTGTCGGCTTGACCAAGTCCGAAGTGCACCGTGTCGTCGTTGCAGGAGAGGAAGCCGGTCATCGGGTTGGCTTGTCGGATTTGTTTCCCCACTTGGCTCTCGATCTCGATGACCGCGCCCAGCCCGGCGCGATTGCTCCCGGTGCCGGCCAGGCGGACGACGATGCGGTGGCCTTCATGGCCGAGGTTCCGGTAGATACTCGTCGGCTCGTCGATATTGGCCACAACGAGGTCGAGGTCGCCGTCGCCGTCGAGGTCGCCGTAGGCGGCGGAGTAGCTTACGCCCTCGTGGTCAAGGCCCCACTGCTTGGATGTCTGCTCGAACTGCAAATCGCCCTTGTTTTGGAAGGCGAGGTTGACCTCCTTCATTGTGGGCTGTTCCTTCCACAGTTCCCACTCAGTCTTGCCGACAAGCATGTTGGCGGTGACCGGAAAATCGGCGTCGGTATTCATGCGCGAGGCGCCGTTGGTGACGAAGACATCGACGCGGCTGTCGTTGTCGAAGTCAGCCAGCTTAATGGCCCAGGTCCAGTCCGTGCCGGCCAGTCCGCAGAGGAAGGCTGTCTCCATGAAGCGCGCCGTGCCGGTATTGAGGAAGAGGTTGTTGCGCATGATCTGGCGCGGCCAGGCATTCTCGAGGAACCAGCGCCGGTCGCCCATGTCGCCCATGGTGACCTTGGACTTGTAGTGTGTCGTAGCGGCCATGTCGGCGACAAACAGGTCGAGCAGCCCGTCGTTGTTCAGATCGGCGCAGTCCGCCCCCATCGAGGACCAACTCGTGTACGGCATCGCCTGCTCCAGCACATCGGTGAACGTGCCGTCGCCGTTATTGCGGTAGAGGTGCTCCGGGTCGGTGAAATCGTTGGCTACGTACAGATCGGGCCATCCGTCCCGGTCGTGATCCCACCACGTCGCCGAGAGACCATGACCTTTTTCCGTGATCCCGGCGCTCTCGCTGACATCGGTGAAATGCCCCGTACCGTCATTCTGGAAAAGGCGATCCGGGCGGCCGCAAGTGTCGATGGTGTAGTTCGATGGCCCAACCTTACGCAGGTCGTAGTATTTCTCGAAATTAGGGAGGATTTTCGGGCGGCCGTTGTCCATGAAGAAGGGCTCTTTAGAGGGTCGCCCGCCAGGGCGGTAGTAGCGGTTGGTCAGGACGAACAGGTCTAGATCGCCATCCCGGTCATGATCGACAAACGACGGCGTCAGAGAGGCATCGACCATCGCCAGTCCCCGCGCTTCTGCCTCGTCGGAGAACTGCTTTCCGGTGCCGTCATTGATGAAAAGTTGGTTGGGCGAATCGTAGTTGCAAACATACAGGTCCAAGTCGCCGTCCCCGTCGAAATCGACCGCCGCCGCCCCGGCCCCCCACGCATCCTCCCCGTCAACCCCGGCCTGTTGGGTCACATCCTCAAAGCGGAAATCGTCTTTCTGCAGAAATAGACTGTTCTTGTCCGGGCCGTTGACCAAAAAAAGATCCGGCCGGCCGTCCCCATTGAAGTCGCCAATGCAGACCCCGCCACAGACAAAGCCGGAACTGTTGAGTCTGCTAAGCCGGTGATCCTTCGCGAGCCGTTGGGAGAACTCGACACCGGTATGACCTGTTGAAAGCCGTTCAAACAGCGGCGCGCCTTCCTCCCGGGCGATCCGTTCACGCAGCGGCTCGGAAACAATGGGTGCCGAATCTGACTGTTCCGTGAAGGGAAGGGGAGCGCGATTGCAGCCCTCCGTCAAAAACAGTAGACAGACGCCCCAACTCAAAGTGGCTTTGCTCATCGGCTGGGAATTCGTCGGGCATTGGAGAGGAATTGTCAATGCCTGCAGTGAGACAGCGAGATAGTCTGATGGTTCATAAAAACCGAAAAATGAGAACAACATGTGAATAATTTTTTTTCAAAAAAAGCTTGATGTAACACCCTCTTTTCGATATCAACCCGGCTCTCAAAGTATTGTAAGGGCGAACTTTAAAAGAAAAATTATATTTTTTTGAACAAGTTAATATACAGACAACCTGTGATTTTTATTTTTTAGAAGTTAACTTATTAAACCTAAAACAACCCCAAACTATAACCAAACCATGATTAAGAAACTAATGACGGCCCGTCGCTTTATCGCAGCGGGAATGTTAACGGCATTCATGTTCGTTGGCATCGCCAGCGTGAATGCGCAACTTACGGAAGGTCTGGTGGCCCATTGGCCGCTGGATGAGATAAACGGTGAAACCACGCCTGACGTGGTGAGCGGCTACGACATGAACGTCGACAACATGACCGCTGACAATGTAGTGGAGGGCGTTTACGGAAATGCGATTTCCTTTTCTAATGCCGATCAGACACTTCTGTGGCGCAAGAACGAGGAGGGGGATGCCCTACCGGCGAACAAGAATGATTCGTTCACCATTTCGTTCTGGTCCCAGTTGGACGGGAATGGTCAGAGCGATCTGCGCGTATTTTCCGAGTCCAATACAGAGGGTAATAATACCCCTTTGTTTAATATTGGAACCAAGAATAACGGCTCGGATGGAACAATCGATTTTTACATCCGTGGGGCAGGGCCGACGGTCGGCCACATTTTCTCTACCGCGGAACCGTTTGATGGTGATTGGCATCACGTGGTGTTTGTGCAGGAGGATCTCGAGCGTAGCGTTTATGTCGACGGAGTACTCGATGATTTGGAGATTGCGGCGAAGCCGGAATCTGGTTGGGACGATATAAACGCGACAACAATAGGCGGAATTTTACGTGACAATGCGTCGCACTGGGTGACCGGTGTGATCGATGATGTGGCCATATGGGACCGTGCCCTTAGTGCGGATGAGGTAGGTTCGTTGAACAGTGGTGGAATCCCCGCCCAAAATGCTCCGCTAGCAAGTTTTCTCATCGACTTCGGCGGCGCAGCCGATAATTCAGCCGGCGCGTCACCAGACCCGTGGATCACGTTCGACAACCTCGTGATGGATGAAACTGTAGATTTGGGAGGCGGCGCTACGGTGACCGCGCTCGACGATGGATTTAACCCAAACAACCCTGCCCAGCCAGGCGAGGGAGCTGAATACGATGGGGTAGTCGTGCCGCAGGAGGCTCGCAATGATTACTTCTTCAAGATTGCCGATACAGCCGGAACCACAGCACGCATGCGATTTGATGGTCTGCCAGCAGGCAGCTACAAGGTTACGGTTTTCGAAGGCCGGACGACGGATGACAATCAGGTTGCCAAGATCTGGACCGGTGAAGAGCCTGAAGAAGAGAACACGGGCAACTTCGCTAAGGGCAGTGCCACAGTCGAGGTGAATGTGGGAGCGGGTGAACCTCTCTGGTATATGCACCTGGAAGACAACACCGGTGGTGTTAGTGGCTTGATCATTCGTCAAACTTCTTCCGGTACGCCGGAAAGAAGTGTGACATGGGATTTCAACGGTGGCTTGCCGGACGGATCAGAGGTAGCCGGGAGTGCAGAGCACAGTGAGGACGAAGGAGTTGATGACAGCGGGGCTTTGGTTATAACGCGAGCTGAAAACAGTCAATTAGGTGGATGGCTCAGTGAGGATATCGGAACAGTCGATAAATTCAAAATAACTTTCGACATTTTGATTGACGGTGGAACGGACACCCAGGCCGATGGTCTGAGCATGTCGATTTCCGATGATCTTGATGCGGTTGAGGCATTCGGTGAGGAGGGTCCTGGGGCAGGAGGTTCAAAGCTGATAATCTGTTTCGACAACTGGGATAATGGCGCTGCGGAAGGACCCGCGATCGACATAAAATGGGGGAAAGAGATAGTGGCTACCGTGCCGATGGGGACTCAGGACGAATCCACATTGGATACCGAAGGTTGGTGGCCGGTGGAAATGGAGTTGACTCCTGACGGAGACCTTACGATTTCCTACAATGGCGAATTAATTCATGACGCAGTCAACATTCCGGACTTCGCGTCCATTGAAAATGCACGGATCGCCTTCGGGGGACGGACAGGCGGAGCCAATGCCAATCAATTCATCGACAACTTTAAGATCGTTCTTGAGGAAGGAAGCGGTGGACCAGTCGAGACAGTACCTGGTTTGATAGCCTACTGGCCATTCGACGGCGATCTGGATGACGCCGTTGGTGACAGTCACGGTACCGGTCAGGGTGGTGAAGAGATTTCCTACGGCGATGGGCAGTTTGGACAAGGCATCGCCCTTGACGGTGTCGACCAGTTTGTAGAGACACCGGTTGAGAACGAGGAGATGTTTGATTTTCAGGATGGCACCGGCTTTTCAATCTCGGCTTGGTTCACAGTTGATTCCTTCAACAAGAGCTGGCAGGCGTTGATTGCCAAGGGCGAAGGCAACAGGTGGCGCGTGCACCGTCGTGGTGGAGAGAGTGTCTTTACAGCCAACGGAGGCAGCGGAGATGTCTCACTGGGCACTACCGATGTCAGTGATGGGGCGATTCACCACATTGTATTGGTGAGCGATCCGGACGGCGGCGAGGTGCGTTTTTATGTTGACGGAGAGATTGAAGGAACCGCAGGCGCACCCAGCATTGAAAGCAATGATTTCCCGATGATGATAGGGGATAACCCCGATGCACGGGGCAGGACCTGGCACGGCATGATAGACGATGTCGGAGTATGGGATCGCCCGATCACGGAGGATGAGGTTGCCTCGATCTGGAATGGTGGGGCCGGCAAGGCTCTCGTTACCATTTCTGCAGGAGGAGCGATTCCGAAACCCAGGTTGGCCGGAATGGTGTCCAATGCAGTTGGGTTTAGTTTTCAGGTAAAGGATGTTGATGGAGCCACTGTGGATCCAGAGAGCATCGCGGTGAACTTTGACGGGGCGGATGTCGATGTGACAAAGTCGAAGGCCGAAGGGGTGACGGCAGTCTCGTATGAGTCGGCAGAACTGCTGGCCTCGGACTCAGTACATATCGTAAAAGTGTCTGTGACGGATACAAACGGAAACAGCACGAAGCTGGAGAAGGAATTCACGGTCAAGCCTTACACATCGATTGATACCACTGTAGCGCTGCCGGACTCGATGAAGGGTGAGTCAGGATTCCTGGTTTACGCGACGCAGATCTCGGTGGGGCAGATGGACGTGGGCGAACTGCACGGCAATCAGTGGGTAAACGCTGAGAAACAGATTAACGGTGGTTACATCGATGTGGACACGGAGGAGCAGTACCTGAACGAGGCGGACATGGATTCGTTTGAGGGCTGGAGCTACTATCCTGAGATTGTTCAGGTGGTGAACCAGAACCAGGATGCACCGGGTGCGGTGGGCAACTTCAACGCGGACAACGGATACGAGGACGAGCCAATTACAGGCATCCCTGGCTGGGGTGACTCGACCGACGGTATCGCCTCTGAGTACATCGCGCTGCTGGAGTTGGAACGTGGTGCGTACAAGTTTGGAGTGAACTCGGATGACGGGTTCAACGCATCGTTTGGAGCCAACTTTGGTGATCTACTGGCGCAGACGGTCGGCATGTTTAATGGAGGCCGGGGAGCTTCGGACACGAACTTTGAGATCTTTGTGGACAAGCCGGGACTGTATCCCTATCGCGTGGCGTGGTGGGAAGGCGGCGGTGGAGCCAACATTGAGATATTCTCATATGTGAACGGCGAGAAGACGCTGATCAACGACCCGGATGTGGAGGGCTCGATCAAGGCCTACACGATCAAGGGTGCAGTTGTGGATGAGAGCACGACGGTACGAGCAACGACTGGTCGTGCGAAGGTGTTGTCGGTATCGCCGACCCCCGGAGACACGATGGTCAAGAGTTCTGAGGTAGTAGTTACGGTTCAGAATGAGGACACGACGGTCAAGCAGGACACGGTGGTGTTGAGCCTGAACGGCGAAGCGGTTGACGCGAGTGTCTCCAAGAGTGGAGACATCGTGACGATCAGCTACTCGCCGGATTCGCTTCCGGTGGGAGCGCACACGGCTTCTTTGTCGTTTGAGGAATCCAACGGGATTACCCGTGCGACCGAGTGGAGTTTCGAAGTGCCGGGATTGTACGCCCGTTCGGGTGATGTGCCGGCCGAGCCGGAGGGTTTGATCAGTATTCGCGAGTATCACGGTGTAGGTGGGACTAGCATTGCCCAACTCATGGGTGCTGCCAATTTCCCGGATTCACCGGATGTGAGCACGTTGGGGTCTTACTTTGAGTGGCCAGCCAGTGGAGACATTGAGGTGCTACCGGCAGGGAACGTTCGTGACAACTACGGTACGCACATGATGGGCTACATTTACCCTCCGGAGACCGGTGAGTATATCTTTGCACTGGCGTGCGACGACAACGGGCAGTTGTGGTTGTCGACCGACGAGAGTCCGGCCAACGCGAAGTTGATAGCCAGCCAGGGTGGTTGGCAGCCAGTACGGGACTACCGGGCGGAGACGACCTCGTCGGAGATCTTCCTGGAAGCGGGTCAGGTGTACTTCATTGAGGCCTTTGTGAATGAAGGCGGCGGCGGAGACAACCTGGCGGTGGCGTGGAGCCTGCCCGAAGATGGTCCGTCAGCCCCTGAGCCTGGTGCGCTGCCGATTTCAAGTGATTACCTCTCGCCGTACTCCTCAGTACTGGACGGTCCGCGTACACCGATCCTGAACTCGAACGGACCCTCTGGGGCGGCGATTGCAGATACAGCGAGCATTTCGGCGACGTTCAATAACCGTGGAGTGGCCTTTACGGAAGTGTCAGTCTCGGTCAATGGTGCTGTGGTAGATCACACGCTGGCGACTGATGGGGGCACCACGACGATCACAGCCAATCCGGGAGGAGCGAAGGGAATGGTTAACGTGACGCTGTCCTGGAATGGAGAGAGTAAATCGTGGAGCTACTTTGGTCATGATGAACTTGGTGATGGCCCCAACCCGATAGGGTTCTGGGATTTCAACCTGGACATGGGAAGTGGAACAACGATCGACAGTGTGTACGGGTTGGTGGGTGAACTGCGCAACGACGCAGCATTTACCGATGACGCGCATGATGGAATGGCGATGGACTTCACCGCTGGAGGCAACCAGCATGTGCATGTTGCAGCTGGTGAGTTTTTGAACATTGCTTCATCTGTGAACACGGTGACGGTGGCGTTCTGGCAGAAGAACTACTCGATCCCGAGCACGACAAGTTTCTGGGCGGAGCCGGGTCGTGCGATGCAGGCCCACCTACCGTGGAGCGACGGCCAGATTTACTGGGACACAGCCGGTTGTTGCGATGCCGGCACACAGCGGATCAACGCGGACGCGACCGACATTGGTGGATGGGGCGAAGAAATGCTCGATACGTGGCATCACTACGTCTTCATCAAGAACGAGGACGCGAAGGAGATCTGGATTGATGGTGAGCTCTTCCATGATGGAGATAACACCAATCCATTGCCGACCGACATCAACTTCCTGAACATTGGTGGTGACCAGAACGGCAACAACAGTCTGCGGGGTGTTATTGACGACTTCGCGGTGTTTGCCTCTGCGTTAGATGAGGATCAGATCATTGCCTTGGCAGAGGGAGACAGGAGCATCCTTCCAGCGGCGCCGACAGCCCCGTTATTTGTTTCTGCGTCGCCTGACACGGCTACTGCAGACGGTTCAGCGGATCTCTCGGTTACTCTCTACAAGAGGGCAGACGACGCGACAGGTGCACAGTTGAGCGTGAACGGTCAGGACGTTGCCACCGAGGTGTCAACCGACGGGACCACGATCACGATCACAGGTACGGCGACCGGATTGGCCAGTGGAACGGCGACGGCCAATGTTTCATACAATGGGGTTTCAAAGGCTTGGAGCATCAGCGTGCCGGATCGTCCGGTTAACAATGGAGATGGAACAATCACATTTGATAATCATGTCGCATGGGAGTGGTGGGACGGCATCGGTGGCCATCTCCCGGAACACCTTGACAACCTGATCAACGATGCGCGCTACCCCGATTCACCGGATGGGGCGACGTTTGCATCGAGTTGGAACACGCGCACAGCGTTGGCCGGCGGGTTTGATGGTAATGGCCGTGACAACTACGGCGGCCGGATGAGCGGTGTTCTGACGGCGCCTGAGAGTGGTACCTACCGGTTCTACCTTGCCAGTGATGACGCTAGCGTATTGAGGCTCAGCACCGATACGGATCCGGCCAACGCGGTTCAGGTGGCCCATGAGGACGGTTGCTGCAAAAACTTCACGCTGGACGACGGAGGCCTTTCGGGCACGGTGGATCTGGTGAAAGGACAGCAGTACTATATGGAGGCAATCCTGAAGGAAGGCGGCGGAGGCGACTGGATGACAGTTGGCTGGCGCATGCCGAGTGAGGACATAGACAGTGTCCCGGCCGGAAATCAGGAAGGGATCCCTGGCAAGTACTTCGCCGGCAAAGTGACAGTACCGGCTCTGTCGGCTCTGAGCGCATCGGTGAGTGTAGCCGCAGGCAACTCGATGGATCCTAAGGCGACAGTGACGTTGAACGTGACAGATGGAGCCACAACACTGGACGCCGCCTCGGTGGTGATCTCGCTGGGTGGTGCCGCGTTGGAATCAACGGCATCTGAGGGTACATGGAGCAAGCAGTTCTCTGGTGTGACGCAGTCGGGTAAGACTTACTCGATCTCTGCAGGCACTGGAGCGATTGAAGCGGGTACCGAGCACACAGTCAGCGCGACCTTTAAGGATAGCGCAGGCGAGACGACGACGCTTGAGACGACCTTCACGATCCAAATTTGGGAGATATACGCTCTGGGCACCAAGGCGCCGGGATCGGCGGCTGGAAGCATATCGCTCCGGGAGTTTGATCCAGTGGGCGGTGGTTCCATTGCGGAGTTGATCGCTCATCCGAGTTTCCCGGACAGCCCGACTCTTGAGACAAACATCGGTTACTTCGAGTGGCCGCAGAGTGGAGACATCGCAGTGAATCCGGAAGGCAATGTGAAGGACAACTACGGCGCGCAGCTGGTTGGCTTCCTACATCCGCCTGAGACGGGTGATTACCAGTTTGCCCTTGCAGCCGATGACAACGCGCAGTTGTGGTTGAGCACGGACGAGAGTCCGGCCAACCGGCAGTTGATAGCGCAGGAAACAGGTTGGCAGCCGGTTCGCGGTTATCAGGCGGTGGGTGACGAGGCGACCTCGGAGTTCATTACGCTCGAAGGAGGCAAGGCCTACTACATTGAGGCGTTGTTTAACGAGGGCGGCGGTGGAGACAACATCGCGGTTGCCTGGACCACTGGGGACGCGGTCGCCGCTGGAGCACAGCCGATTGCCGGTGAGTTCCTCTCGCCATGGATTGAGGGAGGTGGCGGTGGAGATGGACCGGCGCTAAGCGTTGTGAACAACGGAGACGGCACGGTGACGATCACATTTGAAGGCACACTACAGTCGGCAGCGACGGTGAATGGTCCTTGGGAGAATGTGGATGCACCAAGCCCGCTGACGATCCCGTCAGACCAGGCGCAGCAGTACGGACGAGCCGTGACAGAGTAATTTGGTTGAATAACCAAAAGAGAACACACACCAGAGGCCGGGCCAAGTGCCCGGCCTCTTTTTTATGTCGAGCGCGATTTGCAGCCCGCAGTCAAAGACAGTAGACAGACTCCTTAGTTCAAAGTGGCTTTGATTAGCGGTTGAGATCAAAAAATCGCAGAAGGCTTGTCTCCGCTGGCGGAAGTTCCTACCGCCGTTGTCGTTGTCAATAACGCTGACGGTCCGCTGACGATTACATTTGACGGCACATTGCAGTCTGCCCCGACTGTTAACGGCCCGTGGAACGATGTAAACGGCGAAAGACCGATGCAAATAACGGCTGACGATGAGGCCTGGTTTGGTCGAGTCAGGAAGTAACCCCCATGAAGCCAAGGTGAAGGCCTGAATCCTTCACCATTTGCAAGGCGCAGGTCGGTATGTAGTTTTTGCGCCAAGGGGTACTGATCGGTTGTTTTTGAAAGTGACTTGATTACACTCACGAGATGTTAGCTCGTTTGCGCTCCATTGAGCTCGTCGTTTTGAGCCTTCTTGTTGCGGGCGAACAAAACCCGTTCGCTCAACTTCAGGAGAGAGCTCTCGAAATGGGTGGTACTGGCCAAAAGCATTCGAAGCTTTTCCGGCCGATTGATGTCTCTGGAGCAGGTATAGACTTTGTTCACCGATGGAATCCGCCTGCGAAACACAGGGATCAGCTTACGAATGCCTTTTCCGGGGCGGGTGTGGCTGCCGGAGACTATGACCAGGACGGCTATCCTGATCTGTTCATTTGCGGTTAAACCAACGGCGGGCAGTTATTCAGGAATCTGGGCAATTTCAAGTTTGCCAATAGATCGACTCTTCTGAAACCGCCAGCGCCCGCGGGTACTTGGGCGACCGGTGCTTCATGGGCGGATGTCGATAATGACGGCTGGCTTGACCTCTATGTGTGCGGTTTTGACTGTCCAAATCGGCTCTATTTGAACCGCCCTGAGGGTGGTGGGCGTGTACTCGTCGAAAGCGCCAATGACCTTGGCGTGGATTTTAGTGGAGCGAGCATTGTGGGCACGTTCGCGGACTATGATCGGGATGGTGACCTGGATCTGTTCCTTGTTACAAACCGGCTTCCTGCCCCCGATTCGCTGCTCAACGAACCGTTTTCCCTGAGCCGCGACTGGTTGAACAGCGATCTCCGTGTAAGGGCACCCTCGAAGGACGGTTGGGATCGTTATTACGACTTCTGGTATGCGCAGAAACCTCTTCTCCAAACCAACCGGGTTTTTCGAAACCAGGCCGGGCTGAAAATGCGGGAGAGTGTTACCGAGTGGAAGTTGGGCAGTAAAAGTGTCAGTTTCGGTTCCGTTTTGTCGGATCTGAACGGGGACGGAAACCTAGATGTGGTGGTGAACAACTTCGACGGCCCTCCATCGATCTTCGAGAACACCGGTGCATCAGGTCATCGGATTGTTGTGCAACTTGTTGGGACGTCAAGCAACCGGTTTGGCATTGGTTCCACCGTGACAGTTCGGTTGGTAAATACGGATCAAAAATTGACCCGCTATCTCACCTCGGCCCGCGGCTTCATGTCCTGCCCGGAGCCGGCCCTGCACTTTGGACTGGGCAACCAAAAGGAAATCCAATCGCTGACAGTAAAATGGCCCAGCGGCCGCAATCAGTCCTTTGAGAGCCTGAAGGCGAACAGGCGGTACACAATCACCGAGCCGACTACCGTTCCAGTGGAGGAGAAACCATCCCAGGAAAGGAGTTCCCTGTTCGTGGCAGTTGATCGTTTGAAAGGGGTTCGCCATCGTGAGCGTCCTTTCGACGACTTTTCCCGGCAGCCGCTACTCCCCGGTAAACATTCTCAGCTTGGCCCCGGCATTGCCTTTGCAGATGTTGATGGTGACGGTCTGGAGGATTTCTATCTCGCTCAGGCGGCAGGCACCGCGGGGCGAATCTATTTTCGCAGGTCTAAACCGGGAAAAACCGGAAACCTTTTCGAGTTGCGAGGTTTGGGTCCGTTCAGGCAGCACGCTGAATGCGAGGATGTCACGCCCCTTTTTTTTGATGCTGACAATGACGGTGACTCGGACCTGTACGTCGTCAGCGGGGGCGTCGAGGGCAGCGCGGGCTCACCTGTATTCAAGGATCGTCTCTACTTGAACGACGGGAATGGCAACTTTTCAGCGGCCCCAAATAATGCACTGCCCGGTGTTTCGGCGAGTGGTGGCCCTGCTGCGGTGGCTGATTATGACAAGGATGGGGATCTTGACGTTTTCGTCGTCGGCCGAGTTGTTCCCGGCAAATATCCCGAGACACCGCGCAGTTGCCTGCTCCGCAACGACTCCAGTAACGGCATTGTGCGATTCAGTGATATTGCGCCGGGTTCTGGGCTTGGGGAGTTGGGGATGGTTACATCCGCCGTCTGGGCAGATACCAATGGTGATGCTTGGCCGGAACTGGTCGTGACCACTGAATGGGGTCCGGTCGAGGTCATCCAAAATGTTCAAGGTAGCCTGCGCAGGGTTTCGGCCGGGTCGGGTATGGAAAAAGTTACCGGTTGGTGGAGCAGCCTAGCTGCCGGTGACTTGGATGGCGACGGTGATATTGATCTGGTCGCTGGAAACACCGGTCTCAATACGAAATACAAGGCCACTGTTTCCAAGCCCGAGCTGCTTTTCTACGGTGATTTTGACGGGACGGGCACGCAGCGAATCCTCGAGGCCAAGTTCGAAGGTGAAGTCTGTTTCCCCCATCGTGGTTATAGTTGCTCGAACCATGCCATGCCAGGCTTGAGGGCCAAGTTGCCGACCTACCACTCTTTTGCGATCAAATCACTCGAATCCATTTACTCGCAATCCCGTCTGGACAAGGCGTGCCGTTACGAGGCGAACACGCTGGTGTCCGGCATCTTTATGCACGATGGCGATGGCCGTTTCTCTTTTGTGCAACTACCCCGCATTGCCCAAGCCTTTCCCGTAAGCGGCATCGTCGTTCATGATTTGACCAACGACGACAAACCGGACATCTACATCGTCGGCAACTCAGGTAGCCCGCAGCGAGAAACCGGCAACATGGATGGGGGCGTCAGTCTGCTTCTCAAGGTCGACGGCTTGGGGGGCTTTTATCCTGTCTGGCCCCGTGAGTCCGGCCTTGTCGTGCCCGGGGATGCCCGGAGGATTGCACTGATCGACCTTAACGGGGACTCTAAGCTCGATATTGTCGTGACCGTAAACGATGCGGAGCTGAAAGTGTTTGAGGCGAGGTGAGCAGGGCAGTGGGCCCTCCATCCGCTTGGCCAAGCGGCGCTTTTGCGTTGGCCTTGGCCCCGGTTTGGGGCTTGATGGGGGGCGATGACGCTTCCGGAACCACGCTTGGCCAAACGCGCCCTTGCGGCATTGTGTCTGACCGGTTTTGTCTGCCTGGCGTTGTATCCGCTTGGCCTCCCGGCAGCCGACTTGGCATGGGACAACGGCCCGGGTTATCGAAGCGCCCCGCTAGGTGTTTCGGGAACGCGCGCCGCCGGTTTTGAACTCCTGCCGCCGGCACTCACCGGTTTGAGTTTCACCAACCGATTGTTCGGCGAAATGTTCCTCACCAATGCCGTGGCTCACAACGGCGCGGGGGTGGCCGCCTCCGACGTGGACGGCGACGGTTTGTGTGATCTTTATTTCGCCAATCTGCAGGGAGCAAATCGACTTTACCGGAACCTCGGAGATTGGAAGTTCGTTGATATTACCGATGCGTCCGGGGTCAGTTGCGCCGGGCAACTCTCCACCGGTGCGGTGTTCGCCGATGTCAACGGCGATGGCCATACCGACTTGCTGGTCAACGGGATCACCGCCGGCACGCGGTTGTTCGTGAACGACGGCCGGGGCCGGTTCTCTGAGCCGGCCGACACCGGCTTGGCGAATGGGGGCGCGGCGATGAGCATGGCGCTGAGCGACGTGGACGGCGACGGCGACCTCGACCTGTACGTGGCCAATTACATCGACGTGATATACATCGCTGACTTGACCACTCGGTTCACGCTGGGGCGGCGGGATGGCGGGTGGGTGGTCACTCGCGTCAACGGGCAGTCCACGTTTAAGGCGCGGTTTCGAGATAGGTTCCTCGTGACGCCGGACGGTATGGTCAAGGAGCTGCCGGAGCGTGATTGTTTTTACCTGAACGACGGCACCGGCAAGTTTCAAAAAATGGTGTTCGAGCAGGGTAGCTTCACCGACGAGGATGGCCAGCCGTTTGCCGCCGAACGCGACTGGGGCCTGGCCGTGGCGTTTCGCGATGTCAACGGCGACCTCGCGCCGGACCTGTATGTGTGCAACGACTTCAGCAGTCCCGACCGGTTTTGGATTAACGACGGTCGCGGCCGGTTCAGGGCGGTGCCGAGGCTAGCCGTCCGCCACACGAGCCGCTCCTCGATGGGCATCGACTTCGCTGACATCAACCAAGACGGCCACGACGATTTCCTGCTGCTGGACATGCTCGCCCGACAGCAGGCGCGGCGGCTGGTGCATCTTGACAAGGAAAAACCGATCCCGATCGTGGTCGGCAAATTCGACGGCCGGCCGCGCTACAATCGCAACGCGCTGTTGGTGTCACGAGGAGACGACACCTGGTTGGAAGCCGCCAACTACGCTGGGCTCGAAGCGAGTGACTGGTCGTGGGCCGCGGCGTTCATGGATGTCGATCTCGATGGCCTTGAGGATGTCCTCATCACCAACGGGTTCAGCTTCGATACGATGGA
>Ga0302134_10000316_pt1 | contig 20035 bp, 21 predicted proteins | sample CB9_SCM_MG_FD_203123 | JGI IMG/M metagenome (GOLD analysis project Ga0302134, IMG submission 203123) | Marine microbial communities from Western Arctic Ocean, Canada - CB9_SCM | ecosystem: Environmental > Aquatic > Marine > Oceanic | place: Canada: Western Arctic Ocean | collected 2017-09-19
AGTAGTCGTATCTGGATCAGTCACACTCTGGCAAATCGTAGTTCTATCGGTCGTTTCAAGCGCCGTACTCGCAATGGGAATGCCAGCCATGCAATCGCTCGTAATGAACTACGTACCGAAGGAATCGCTCCAGGCTGGTAACTCGATGGGCACATTGGCAGGAAGCCTCGCACGCGCAGTTGGTCCACTATCCGGTGGATTCCTGATTGCCGCTTACGGTCTTGGCTCGCCATTTGTGGCGTTAATAGGTCTTTACGTCGTAAGCCTGTACTTCTCGTTCCGGCTACCAAAATCAGAACCCAAACCGCCCAAAGATACTTCTGCCATACAGGAGATTAAAGACGGCCTGAAGTACATCAAATCGAACCCCGTACTACTCAGATTAGTGATTCTTGCGTTCTCCATCATCTTCAACGCAACTCTAGTGCCGATCATCCCCGTTTACGCCCGCGACAGGTTCGATGTTGGAGAAACAGGATTCGCCACAATGCTCGCTGCATGGGCCGTCGGGCAGGGCATATCGGCACTTTGGATAACCCTGAAAAAGAACTCTGAACGTAAATCACCTGCGATTTTGGTCAGTACGGTCATGTTCATCATCGCATCGGTTGTATTCGCCTTATCAACCAACTACATCCTGTCCCTGTTCGCACTCGCACTACTCGGGGCGGCGATTCCTATTTGGGCATCTGCAGTAATAACCCTTCTCCAAACGCAATCCGACCCCCGAATGATCGGCAGGGTGATGTCGGTGTTCAGTCTTTCGCTTCAGGCGATGATGTTCGGCTGGTTCCTCGGCGCATGGATCGGAACCATTATTGGGAACGCCGAAATGATGCTCATCGGCACGGCAATATACGCAGTTCTCAACTTCGGCCTGATACTCACCTCGAAAGAGCTTCGACGGCTCTAGCGTGCGCCTAGTAGCACGCTTCGAAACTCGCCCAACAACACCGCCAGCAACGCTGTGGGTAACCGCTGCACGATAACAACAGCCCGCAATCAATCACCCTTCTAACAAGTTGTAACCACGCCACCCCACGCAAGTCACACGCTAAGCTAGAAACATGTTCAGCTCTAACCTCAGATGGATTCGATCCGATTTACGCTCGGTGATCACTTCGACACCGACTCAGTCGACTAAATAGTCCGACTCACTAAATCTCGAATCATCCGTCACGTAAACAATGCGAATAAACTCGTTCAATCACCGATTGAACGCCAAATCTCGCTTGTTCGTGACGATCTCCAAAAGTGCCCTCTGGCACTAAGAAAGTAAAACGGTGCCTAAGGCACCACCAAAAGACAAAGTCGAATTCATCGAAGGCGACGGCTTGAAACAGGACTTCGAACCGAACTCGTTCGATCTAGCCATGTGCCTCGGCGCAAGCTGGGTCTGGGGCGGTCATCTAGGAACGATCGAATCACTCAAAAAGCTTGTAAAACCCGGCGGCCTCATCTTGCTGGGCGAGCCGTTCAAGCTCAAAGCGCCAGATGATGGATACATCGAAGCCGAACCCGACTTCGCACCAACTCTGGTCATTCACGCTGAGAACATCGAAATCGCTCGAAATGCAGGGCTAAAACTGCTCTACACGATCGTCAGCGATCAAAACGATTGGGACCGATACGAAGGTCTGCGCCTAAGAGCCGCCGAACTCTTCGCTGAGGACAATCCAAACGACCCCAACGCTGCCGAAATACTAGAAAAACAACGACACGAAAACGACGTCTACCTAAACCACGGCAGAGACACCCTAAACTGGGCAATCTACCTCTTCCGAGCACCGTAAATCGTAGGATTCTCCCTCTCCCAGTGGCATAAGGCTAGGCATGCTCGGAGAGGGAGCGCTCCGAAGCCAGCAAAGACCCTCCGCACCAAACTGTCATACTGAATTCAAGCCCGCTCTGAGCCTAGTCGAACGGGTTCAGAATCAAACATCCATCCTGAATCGGCACTAACGAAGTCTGGATTAAAGGCGGGCGTAGGTCGCCACGTTGAACTTGGTATGAACCCGTAAGCACTCTTCGCCTGCATCTAGTCGAGCCAGAGCCTTCGAAATCTCCACCGCATCACCCGAGTAGCCTTCTGTTCGAGGACAGGTGATGTAGGTCGCCCAATCGGCAGTCGATTCTACGTAATCGATTCGTTCATACGTGGTTCTGGTAATTGGCTTGAACAATCCTGATTCGATCGTTCGAGCCAGTACCTTCTCGCTAGACGTGATGTCAGGAAAGAAGCTTCTACTCCGCTCGACTAATCCAATTTCACCCCACGAACCCGACTCTTCGATCAGAACTCGCTTGTGATCTGCTTCGGGGTGAATGTCGACCAAAATGCCGGATTCGCGCATCCCCCCGTGGATGTTGTTCAGAGCGTCACCGACGCCCTCGGAGGGAATTCATCAAAGCGATAAGGCAAGGAAGACCGAATCGAACTCGCCTTCTTTGAGCTTCATCGTGCATATGTCTTCAACACGATATTCGACATTAACCATGTGACGGGATTTTGAACGTTCGATACCAGTGCTAATAGCTTCTTCATCTGGGTCGATCGATAGAACACTACTTGCACTGCTAGCGATCATCGAAGTCATTCGGCCATCACCGCTTCCAACCTCAAGTACTCGCATACCGTCGAAATCAACCGAGTTTGCGATCATGTTCGGTTCCGCGCTGGCAGGGTCGATTCTCATTCTTGTTGAACTCCGGTTTCGGTTATTTAGCTATCGAATCAAGGGTCGGAACATTCGTCGCCCACCAATCGAGTTCATCGCCGCCGACAAGTGCCTTCTCCCACCCGAACTGCACCATCACACCTATCTTCGCCAATCCTAACTGCCGATCCCACCATTCCATGACGTTCCAACGCTGAACGGTAAGTTTCGATGGTCTCTTCTTTCGATTGAGGATTTCGTGCCGAATTGATCGCCAAATACCACGTCAGCTCACTGCAACCTGGCCCAAATCCCGGAAATGCCCAATCAAGAAGAAGGGTTCGTCCCTTCTCATCCGTGCCGAGATTAGTCGCCTTCCAATCTCCGTGCATGAATGTCAGAGGAGTTTTGCTCACTTCATATATGAACGGAGAAATATCGTCATGGAGTGGTAATACCGCCTTGGCAAGGCTGGGTGCTTTCTCTGCCAGCTGCCCCCATCCGCTCACAATCAACGCAGGAATCTGACTCTCAGGGCCGAATTCGAGCTCACCTCTGGCAGCTTCTGGTGAGAGGAACAAATATCGATTGGTCAGCGGCATCAGACCTTCGACCGGCGCAACATCTGCGAACGTGGCGTGAAGCTCCGCCATTCGATCAATAAACGTCAGATGTTGTTCGAGTGGAATCACCAAGTCACCGTCTGGAACAACAGAATCACCGATGTTGTTCATCAGCACTGCCGAGTCGACACCGTCGTCAACTCGCCACCGTGCTGCACCTACCGTCACGTGATCAATTGATTCGGGAACGTGCTCCATCAAGCCCGATTCCCACACATTCACCGTCCAGCCGTCACGATCACCAGAAGTCCGCATCAACCAGTCCTGCGCCCGACTGATCCGCTTCAGGACGAACTTCTTCCCTCTAATCTCAACTCGTTCCAGAGTTGCACCCGAACGAGAATCACCGGCGTCGATCACACCAGCAATATTTTCGCCCTCGAGGAGTTCTTGGATAGATCCGGCGACCGGCTGTTTGGTGAGATTCAACCATCGGTGATGCCTTTTCATTTTGAAATATCCCGTAGTTCCAGCCGCATAAGTGCTAGATGTCTAGTCAGATGATCAATCGACCCAGCCATATCGAATTCAGCCCGATCTTATATCGTCGCCGAACAGGTACGTATGCGATTCGGTGTTGGAGGAAGCGAAACTGCGCCAATCATAACTGCCGTTCAAACTACTACCTCTTCACCGCATACCTCGACTGCACCGTTCCGCCCGTAAACTCCCGCGTCTCAACGTGCTTCAACCGCACATCAGCATCCAACTCGCCAAACAGCGAAATCCCCGACCCAATCAAAACCGGCATCCGACTCAAAATCAGCTCATCCACCAACCCCGCACGTAAAAACTGCTGAATCGTCACGCCGCCATCAACATAAACGTGCTCTGCGCCCTCGGATTTCAACTTAGCGCCCAACTCACGAGGCTCCATCGACAAAATCTCAACCTTGCCTCTCAAATGCTCAGGCACATCGTCCGCACTCAGTGTCGAACTCAGCACAATCACCCGTTTACCCTCGTAAACCCACTGACCCGTTCCAGCAACAAACTCAAACGTCCCACGACCCATCACCATCGTGTCGAACGTATTGAAAAACTCCCAGAATCCATAATCCTCAGGCGACTCGCCCGACTCTGAATCGCCAGAACCAGAAATATCCGAAGCCTCAGCCACCTCGTCCGAACTGCCCTCAAGCCAATCCAATCTCCCATCGGAACGAGCAATAAACCCATCCAAACTAATAGCTATATAAACCGAAATTTTCAATTCAAGCCCTTCAACAAATAATCGATCCGAAACACCAACATATCTCACAACTGTCTAAACTGTGCCGCAAGGCCCACCCGAAGAACGTCCTAACAATTCAGCAAGCCACAACCAAGCTCTAAGAAAACGTGCCCTCGGCACCAGAAAAGACAACAAGTTGCTACCGCCATTTATCGATACCCACCACCACCTCTGGGACCTCGAAAACAATCCCTACCCGTGGCTCATGGAACCCATCGACCACTTCGTTGGCGACTACTCGGCAATTCGTAAATCGTGGCTAATAGGCGACCTTCACGAAGGTGCAAAAGATATTCCGCTCGTGAAATCAGTCCACGTTCAGGCTGAATGGGACCACAACGCCGATCCCGTTGGCGAAACCGCCTGGCTGCAATCTGTAGCCGACGATCCAAACTCAAAAGGCATGCCAGACGCCATAATCGCCTACGCAAATCTCTCCGATCCCAACGTTGAAGCGACGCTTGAACGACACGCCTCTCACGCCAACTGGCGCGGCATTCGCCACATGCTCAACTGGTCCGATGATAAGCCAAATTTCCGATTCGCCGAAGCTGGAAACCTAATGAGCGATCCCCAGTGGCTCTCAGGATTCAAGCTACTCGAAAAATTCAACGGCTCGTTCGAAGTTCAAATATGGCCGTGGCAACTACAGGACGCTGCCAAACTCGCCAACGATATTCCTGAAGTGCAGATAGTTCTCGGCCACGCCGCCATGCCAATCGGTCGAACACCCGGCGATCTACGCGAGTGGCGAAAAGGACTCGAAGCCCTCGGAACCGCCCCGAACATCTCTGGAAAAATCTCAGCACTCGGAATGCTCGATAATCAGTGGACCACCGAATCGATCGCACCATTCGTACTCGATATGATCGACATTCTCGGCGTCGACCGCTGCATGTTCGCCTCCAACTTCCCTGTCGATAGCCTCTTCAGCGACTACGCAACCGTCTGGAGCGCCTACGACCAAATAACCTCCGACTTCACCAAAGAAGAACGAGCAAAACTCTTCCGTACCAACGCCGAACGCTACTACCGAATTTAATCCGCACTAGTCCGCTAGGTGTTGTCATCCTGAACTTGATTCAGGATCTGCGACCACAGGCAAAATCTCAACAGAAGTTACATCGCCCTCATGCCAAAAATCCAAACCATCTACCACACTGGATTCATCGTCGAAAGCCTCGATAAAGCCCTCGATTTCTACACCCGAGTACTCGGCTTCAACATCGAACGCGCTCCCGCTATTTCCGAAACACCTTGGATATCGGAAGTAGTCGGCTACGAGAACGTAAAGATGTATCAGGCTTACGTAGGAGTCGGCGACGGCCACTCAATCGAACTAATCGAATACATGCGACCCCGTGCCGACCAACGCTCCGACCAACACGACCGCAACCGCCCCGGTTCCGCCCACGCCGCAATGGTTGTCGACAGCGTCCCCGAATGGCGAGAACGACTCGAAGCCGAAGGAATCAAAATCTTTGGTCCTAAGTACGAACGCGAGCTCGAATACCCGTGGGCACGCTTCGCAATCTACTTCCAAGATCCCGACGGTAACTGGCTTGAAATGATCTCGCGCAACCCCAAACCCGAAGGCTCCGACGAAAATTAAGTCACCCTATGACGCCCGCGACCAATGTAAAGCCGACGATCAGGTCCCGCTTCCTTTGGGAAGAGGTTAGGGGATGGGTAGACTGCCGCTAGCGACCAAGTCGTCCGACGACGCCCGGAGCTAAACGCAACTGCGACGCGGAGCCGAGTCATCCGATGACGAGCGCGACTAACGACTACCGCTCGTATATCTTCGCCGCCGCCGTGAAACCGGCTACATCGTCAGGCGTCATCCCCGGAAAAACCTCGCATGTCAGCGTGCCGTCAGCATTTAGCTGAAGCAACGCCACACCGTGCGACTGGCTCCCGTTAATCAAAGCGATATCGTCCCCAGCACGAAGACCCTCTGGCCCGGTTCCATTGCGAGATTCATCGTTGAGGGCAACGTAATACGAGTCAACCAGCTCGTACTTGATCAATCCTGTCTCAGAACTAACGGCTAAAGGATCGGGACTATCATCCGGTATCCCGAACTGACGAGCATCACCATACTCACCCGAGAAATTCCCGATAGAAAATCGCCATTTGGTGGGATCGAGAGCATCCGTAACTATCGCCAAATGCCCATCCCAATACTTGCCCATCGTGCTACCTGCGTAGCCATTCGTACCCTGCTGAAACCAGTTTCCAGAAAGAGTTCCTGCTACGTCGTAATCAATCTTCCCGGCTCTCGGCTCCACCTGCCTGAACATCAGGTCTAGCAACGATGTGCGGATATCCTCGGGGAAGTACGGAAATGGGTCGACCGTGTGGATCTTCCACGACTCATGCTCGTAGTGAGCAGGAACGATGAAGCCCGAAAGCGTCGACTCGTAGTCGTAAACGCCGAAGTCGAGCGTCTGTGCACCGATGCGACCCACAACCTGTCCTGCCTTCACGGGTACCCATCGCCCGTTTCTCCCCCCCCTCCGTCTTGTTCCACTCCACCTCGATCTCAGGGTCTAGCGATGTCAGCAGGTCGAAATAGCTTGTGAACGTACAGGTGCGAGCGATAACCATCCGCCACTCACACAGGCGAGACTGACCGGTGTCTACGTTGACATCACGCGGTTCCAGGCTAAATATCACGCCGTCTTGAATCGCTCTCACTTCGTACATGTCCCGGCCTAGCGAACGGTCGGCTGGCTAAATATACATATGGTCGATAGGGGTGACATGTGCACCCGCAAGCGTTCCGTAAGGCAACAAGTGCGAAACGTCTTCAGGCCGCATCGGCGATACAGCGAACATCACCGGCCCAGTTCCGGTGCAACCACTAAAACCTATCGGTTCCTGATTGCCATCACTTGATCCCGACTCTGGCTGATCAGGCGTTCCAGTGAGGCGTTCAGTCGGTGTTGAAGACGATCGTTGAGAATTGGTCGGCGTAGTAGTAGGGCGCACGTTCACGGTGGCTGTTGGCGATAGTCGTGATTGTCCGGTCGACGTTGAAGTCGGACCTGCCGTCGGGGCGATAAGAGTTGAATCTTCCTCTGCTACTGCCGAGCAAGCCGCCGCTATAGTCAGAAGCCAAGTCGTTACAACAATCCATCCGATAGGACGGAGAATTTTCGTAGACATACTCAGAGCCTAACGGCAACAAGAACTTATGTCATCGACTCAACGGACCACGACGTATAAGTGCCGACAACCAACAACCCTGTCATTGCGAGAAGCTTGCCCTGAGTCGACGTGGCAATAAACATCCCAAGCAACGCTACATACAATTCAGCCAGCCACGTACAATCTGGAACCCGTTATCAAGATATCTCTACTCCGGTCGAGACGATGAATCCTGACGCGCTCCCCCCATGCCAAACCTCATCACAACCCTCATAACCAATCTCAAAACTCGCTACCGGCAGAGCAAGCTCACCACGCCCGAACGCACCCTCAACATCTTCAAAAACGGCGTACGTGAAGTCGACGAAGGCCACCCCGAAAAAGCCATCGATCACTTCACCGAAGCAATCGCACGATCGTCAGGATCCGCAAAACTTCACCACTACCGAGCCGACGCCTTCGCCATTAACGATGAATTCGAAAAAGCTATCGTCGACTACGACACCGCAGTGCGCCTCAACCCTTCCTACCCCGACACCTATCTCGACCGAGGAAACTCGCACTACCAGCTCAACCAGTACGAAAGCGCCATCAAAGACTTCTCAGAAGCCATCCGACTCAAACCCGACTGGGGCGAAGCCCACGCCAATCGAGCCGTCATCAACGTCGAACTAGGTAACTCCGAAGATTCCGAATCCGATGCTGCAACCGCAAAAACACTCGGCGTGAACGAAAAGCTGCTCGACGGAATGCTTCAAGCCGCCAAAACAGAGTCGGACCAATAGCCAGCGCTAACCCCGTCCTCATCACTCAAACCGATATCACCTAGCCTCAACAACCCCGGATGCGCCCGTCATGCTCACCATATTTGGATTCATCGCAGTAACGATCATGATGCTCTCGTACACCCTTGAATCCCGATCCAAGTGGTACGTACTGATATTCGCCGGAGCATCGGCAGCAACCGCCGCCTACAGCGGACTCGCCGAGGTGTACCCGATCACAGCCGTCGAAACGATTTGGTCGGTAGTAGCCCTCCGACGATTCATAATTCGTCACCGCACAGAACTTCAAGCAGCTGAATAGCTCTTCCGCCTAGCTTGGCATCGGCAAATTCAAGTCACCGTACGCAATCAATCTGGAATACACTCGCCTCGGCAAACTTCAGCATGTAATCCGCAACACGTAATCACGCACAGGCGACACCGAATGGCGACTCCGACGCAGAAATCCGAACCGAAGACACAACCAGCTAACCCCACTAGCGATCCAACTGCGGTCGTGTTCGCTGGTGATGGCGAACCGCACACGCCGGAATCGACCATCGAGCGTCGCAATCAATTGCTCGCCGATGGCAAACTGCAGCCCGATAAATATTCGCTTGGCGGAACGGTCGAAGAGCTTGAAACCCGAATGGCAGCCGAACTAGGCAAAGAAACCGCCATCTGGATGCCCACCGGAACGATGGCGAACATACTCGCCCTTCGTAAACACTGCGGAGTGAATGCCCGAGTCGTGCTGCAAGAGCAGAGCCACATCTACCAGGACGAAGGCGACGCACTGTCACGCCTATGCAGCCTGAACGCCGTCCCGCTCGCACCCAGCCGCCCATATTTCACAACTCACGAGCTAGAAGAACTACTTGAACTCTCTGTAACCGGCCGAGTTCTCAACCCAGTAGGCGCAGTTTCGATCGAAAGCCCAGTACGACGACAGGCAGGCCAGATCATGCCGTGGGACGAGATGAAAGCCGTCACTCAGCTTTGCAAAAACGAAGGAATACCTTCCCACCTCGATGGCGCACGGCTCTACATGATGTCGGCAGAAACAGGAATCGGCATCACCCAGTACAGCGAGCTGTTCGATAGCGTCTATGTATCCAGCTACAAATACTTTGGAGCACCGTTTGGCGGCATTCTTGCCGGCACAAAAGAATTCATCGAAGGCATGTTCAACGACCGACGAATGTTTGGCGGTGGAATACCGTTTGGCTACCTCGCAGCAGCGCTTTCGCTTGATGGACTCGACGGTTTCGAAGCGAAATTCTCGGAATCACTAACCAAAGCTAAATCGCTGTTTACCGACATTAGTAAGCTGCCTAACGTTTCGATAAATACCTTCGAAAACGGTTCAAACATCTTCGAACTAATTCTTGACGAAAGCACCGACACCGATCAGTTCGTAGCGAACTTGCGTGAGAACAAAATCGTTATCAACTGGCCCAACAGCGAATGGCTCGTGCCGCTGCTTCACGTGAACCCCAGCATCCTTCGTCGACCTAACGATGAAATCGTTCAAGCATTCGCAAACGCGTAGGGCACAGGTCACTTTCGTAGCCGACTAAGTAATTAGCAAGCCGCGAAAGTGACCCCCAAAACAATTTGTCCTACTGTGCGATCGCAATTTCTCGGTACTGCAACTGTCCGTTACGAATAAACGGCATATCCAGAACGTCATTCTCGGTAACCGAAGGGAACGGCATGTCACCAGCGTGTGAGGCTACCTCTTCAGGCACAGTCAGAATTTCAGGCCCGCCAACGCGCTCGAATCCCTGAACTTCTTCTTGATAGAAGAAAACCATTACCGATTCGCTCGAATGACGAGTTCCGTTCGGCAAAAGCATGCCCGCTGGCAACCCCCGCCACATGTGAGGAACGCCAGGCCCGATGTCGCACAACGTATTCGGCATGATTACAAGCTGTTTACCGCCAACGTCTAACAAGATCGCCGACTCAAGTATCAATATTCGTTCACGAACGAATCGCTTGCCGTCCACGCTCAGGTGAACGTGCCTCATGAGACCATCTGACTTTGTGAAGCGATTGACGCCGAACTGCCCAGTGAATCCCGATCCCACCCTGTCGGAAAAGTACGTCATTGTGAACGCTTCGAAAGGTTCTTCGCGTCCAGCTGCTTCTTCATCTACGAATAGGCTGTCATTGAGCTCTAAATATATGATCGAATGCGTAGAATTTGTCACGAAAACACCCCTATTTCAAAGAATTGTTCAACGAAATTCGTCGTGCAGTATTGTCGTGCAGCTGAATTAATCGGAGTGTACACTCTCTACGATATTCGGTGCAAGACAGGAATTTTAGTGAGTAATTCTGTCGGTAACCAATGGGTTACACGTAATGTCTACGAATAGCGTAATAAAAGAGCAGATATGCGCCTTCATCGATTTTTTACCAGCAAAATCTGCAACCGCCGATAAATACGAATTTCCATCACGCAGCCCCTCAACAAGCGCTTTTCGTCGGATTACGGGCAGCCACAAGTTCAGCCCACATCCGCTTCCAGCTCACCCACGTGGAATCTTCCGCTAAACTCTCGCCATCGTCGCAAACAACGCTCAACAGCCAACAACTCACCAATCGCCTTCGTTACCCAGCCCAAAATGCAAACCCGCACCTACAAAACCACCGCCACCATCGACCTCCAACTCGACATCTACGGTGCCGAAACCAATGACAAAACCCCAAAACCCGTAATCGTCTGGATCCACGGCGCGCCCTCATCATGGGCACCCGCGCTCGAATCAACCCGACGCACCTAAGCGGCTATACAAATGCCGGTTTCGCAGTCGTTTCCATCGACTACCGCCTCGCACCCGAAACATAACTCCCAGCGATAGTTGAAGACGTCGAAGATGCCATCAACTGGATACGAACGACTGGTGCAAGTGAATTCAACCTTGATCCGACGCGACTCGCAGTAATCGGATACTCCGCAGGCGGCTATCTCACTCTCACCACCGGTCATCGAATCACACCCGCCCCGAAAGCGCTCATTTCCTACTACGGCTACGGAAACCTCGTTGGCGACTGGTACAGCAAGCCCGATCCCTTCTACAGCACCGAATACGACCTATTCACCGAAGAGCAGGCTCATGCGGCCGTAAGCAACGGTGAACAGGAAGTAACCGACGGTTCACAAGATCCAAGAAGAAGAAGAGATTTATACCTTTGGTGACGACAAAACGGATACTGGGCAGAAAAAGTCGGTGGTCACAACCCAATCACCGAAGCCGACTGGTTCACGCCCTACAGCCCAGAGGAAAACGTTGAAGCAGGAAACTACGCACCAACCCTGCTACTCCACGGCAACAACGACACCGACGTCCCCTACGAACAATCCGTCCTAATGGCGTCGAAACTCAAAGCAGCCGGAATCGGCCACGACTTCATAACAATAGAAAACGGACCCCACGGCTTCGACAACAACCCCGAATCAGCCAACACTCTCGAAGTTACAGGGGCGTTCAAACGGTTACTAACATTCTTGGCTAAGCACGTATAAATGCCATCCTGAGGCTCTCGAAGGACGGCATATCAGCCAACAACATCCAACTGGTAGAAAAAGTGCCAATGGCACCACCTAGTCCAGCGTCACAAACAACGACCTACGCACCTCACCATTCACCGCACGTGAAATGTGCCCCTGGCCCGTAGTGTCCTCGCAAATAAACACCTCGCCAGCCCCGAAAACACGCTTCTCGCCCGATCCAACGGTAATCTCAACCGCACCATCGAGATTCACAACATACTGCCGAGCCGGAGCCGTATGAAAATCGTAGTCGTACGCACCGCTAGTCTCCCGAAAAACAATTCCAGTCGCACCAAGCGTCTCCGAAATGTGCCCAACAATATTCGGCTCCATCTCAATCTCAACATCCTCGAAATGCGACTGCCCATCATCCCCCGTAAACAACCGAGTAATCTTCGTCTTTTTAGTCATTATTTAAACCTGAACAATCGAATCCCCCCTCCCGGGGGAGAGGGCTGGGGTGCCGTGTCACAGACATACAGCGACCAAGTCACTTGTGCCCCAGTGACGCCCGGAGCATGCGCCTCCTCTCGTGGGGGAGAGGATTGAGGTGAGGGTGGAATCGCCTAATGGAACCAATGTTAACCCGAGAGAAATTCCTCCCTCAACCTAACCTTCTCCCCAAGGAGAAGGAATTCACCACAACATCGCCAAACAAACAGAAGCCTGAATCAAACGATTCAGGCTTCAAATAACAATCTATTTAGCGACACCCGGAACCAACAGTCCCCCTTCCGGAAGGAAGGGGTTAGGGGCAGGAGACTGCGACGCGGCGACCAAGTCGTCTGACGACGCCCGGAGCTAACGCCAAACTGCGACGCGGTCCTAAGTCATCCGATGGCGAGAACGACCAACGAAACCGCAACGCCCGGAGCATTCAGTCCTCCCCCAGATCGGGGGAGTTAGAGGAGGAGACTCGGAGCCGAGTGACAAGTCACGAGCGCGATAAACGCTCCATTTCTAAAGCCGAAGGCTGTTAGAAATGGATAGCCTCACCCGTTACAGCCGCACCAGCTTCCTTCACAGCCTCCGACAACGTCGGGTGCGCATGAGTCATCTTGTGCAACTCAAGGTTCGTGCCCTCAAGCATCTGCAGCATGCCAATCTCAGCAATCAACTCGGTAGCTTCAGGGCCAATAATGTGCGCCCCAATAACCTCGCCAGTGTCATCGTCAGTAAGCACCTTCACGAAACCCTGAGGCTCGCCGATAGCAACCGACTTACCAGCAACGGCAAACGGCACTTTACCGATCTTCAAATTCACACCATTCTCGCGAGCCTGCGCCTCAGTAAGACCAATCGAAGCAATCTGCGGCTGAGCGTAAGTACAGCGAGGAACATTCACATAATCCTCGATCGGCTCAACATCGTGACCCGCAATCGTCTCAGCAGCCACAACACCCTGATCAAACGCAACGTGAGCAAGCATCAACTTGCCGTTCACATCGCCAACAGCGTAAACACCGCCGACGTTCGTGCGCATGTTGCCATCAACCTCAATGAAACCAGGCCCAACAGTGTTGATACCCAAGTTCTCAAGACCAATACCATCGGTGTTTGGCTGAACACCAACACCAAGCAGCACCTTGTCGCAAATGAACTCCTGCTTCTCGCCGCCAACTTCGTACTGAACCGCAAGCCGACCGTTCTTCTTCTCAACGCCTGAAACGCTGGCAGAAACGGCGAACTCAATGCCCTGTCGACCGAACTGACGTTCCAGCTCAACCGAAACCTCTTCGTCTTCGCGAGGAACGAGGTTCCCGAGCATCTCGAACATCTTTACGTTCACGCCGTAAGAATTGAAGTAGTAAGCGAACTCGCAACCAATAGCCGATGCGCCGATAACGGCAACAGCTTCAGGCTGCTCTCGAAGCTCAAGTGCGTGCCTAGAAGTGATGATGTCATTGCCGTCGATCTCAAGACCCGGCAAGCTACGAGCACGTGCGCCCGTCGCAATAACAATATTCTTGGCAGTAAGAGTCTCGCCGCCCTCGACATCGATCTGAGTCGACGACTTCAGCGTCGCCTTGCCTTGAACGAGAGTGATCTTGTTCTTCTTGAACAGGAATCCAATTCCGTTCGTAAGAGCCTTCGAAACCTTGCGGGAACGATCGACAGCCTTCGACATGCTCGCCGACCACTCGCCAACCTCGATGCCCCAGTCCTCGGCATGCGTCAGATGGTTCACAACTTCGGCGTTCTTCAAAAGCGACTTCGAAGGAATACAACCCCAGTTCAAGCAAACTCCACCGAGTCCGCCGATACCCGTGCCGTCGTCTTTCTCAACAACCGCAACACTCAAGCCAAGCTGAGCACCCCTGATAGCAGCATGGTAGCCGCCGGGTCCCGCACCAATAACAACAAGATCGAAACTAGTTTCTGCCATTCGAAATTTCTTTTCTCTTCTGGGGTGGATCAATCAAGTCAAAGCTAGAACTGATCCCAAACCTACAAATTCAACTGCCCGATTATACGTGCGATTCGGTCAACATCGACCCCCGACTTACCGAGCGAAGTGCATCCTGAGCCAGTCGAATGGCCCTCGAAGCCGAGGTATCTGGTGCAGGGAACGCCGCGGCAAACGTCCGCTCACCCCAATCCCTCATCTCAGCCCACAACGCTCCGATCTCAATAATTCAGGTGCCACTGGCACTTCCAAGCACTAAAACTTGCGGTTCGCACCAATGCGCTCGAAATACCCAATACGCGATACTTAACGTAGTACTCAGTACAAACGGGGATGATGGGGAAGTGGGGATTCTGTCGATATGAGCATTCACCGCTCAAAAAACCAGAAAATTACAAGACAGCTAGTAAGTCTCGTACTAATAGCGCTCGTAGTAATCGCTACCCTCGCCTGTGCAAAAGCCACCGAGTTCGAAAAAACCTCGGTCGCAGCGAAGCAATCAACTCAACCACCAGCGACAGCAAAGCCAACTGGCCCAGCATTCGAGCCGCGCTCCACTCCTCCGTCACCTGGAGTCGAATCGACACGTTCGCCGAATGACCCGACCCCGACCACAATCCCCACGCCATCTAGCGCTACGCCTTCAGCCGTGCCAACTCCCGTCGTAATTCCTGCCCCGGTGAGTACGACTCCAACAGCGATCGTCACTGCCCCGAACGCAACCAACACGCCTGCCCCAGATGCAACGGCAACAACTCCAGCCCCCAAAGTCGAGCCAACACCGTCGACCGTAGAAAAAGTCACTAGTGACCCAACACCTCGCCCAACACCGGGTCCCATTTCACGCCAAACCCAGTTCGTACCGCTCGACGAACCCGCCTACGTCCTCGGCGTAGCCAACAACGGCGAAGCACGCGCCTATCCGCTCGACATGATGTGGTATCACCACATCGCTAACGACACCGTCGGCGGCGAACCGTGGCTAGTCACCTACTGAATTCTCTGTCATTCAGGGGTCGGGTTCGATCCCATAGTGAACGGCAAGCTACTCAACTTCGAAGTTGTATCGCTGATCGACGGCGTGTTCTCGATGACAGACCGCGAAACAGGAACCCTCTGGACCCATCTGGACGGACTTTCGCTCTCAGGGCCACTACTCGGAGAGCGATTAAAATTCCTACCGATGCAGATCACCACGCGGGAAGAATGGCAGCGACTCTATCCACACACGACTGTTCTCGATTGGAGTACCGGATTTCAATCTCAATATCGAGCCATAGCACCCGGTGCAAGCGTCGGAAACGACGACGATTTCAACGACACCCGCTTGCCCGTAAACGCCCTGATGATCGGCGTTGAAGTGAACGACCAATTCAAGTCGGACCCGCACGAGCTAATCGATCGTGATGGCAGCGTTATCAACGACACGCTTGCCGATGCGACAATCGCCGTATTCCATACCCCTGTCGGCGATTCAGGGCTCGCCTACTCACGAGTAGTTGGCGATCAAACGCTGACGTTAGAAATCGAAATATCTTCGATTAATATCTACTCCGATCAGGAGACAGGAACGCTCTGGACTTCAACTGGACTCGCCATCGACGGACCGCTTTAAGGAACGCAACTCGAGTTCGTGCCTTCGATCACCACGGAATGGTACGGCTGGGCCGAATATCACCCCACAACAGCCATCTACGGCACACCCTCAGATTGGATAACCGTATCCGGCCCATCCCGCCAAGGCGGCTTCAACTAACCGATCCGACCCGCACCCACAACGCAAGCACCGCCAGCAGCACCCGTTACGCGTCCGAATCACCGTCCAAAGGCGAACCAATACTCGGCTCGTAGGCCTTTTCGCCACCAATCGACGTATCGAAAATCTTGTACAGCCTCGCCATAATTACCGACATTGCGATAACCGTCACCAGTATCAATACGAAAATAATCGATGAGACGATTACGAACGGCTGCCAGCTTGCGGGACAACTACGGATACCCGAGCACAGCCACGCACTCGTACTGCCGTAACCAATCGCAACCATCAACCCCAGCAGAGTACCGAGAATCAATCCAACAACGGCAGGGCGTCTTTTTCCAAGAAATCTAATCATTATTCTTCAACACTACTGCCAATCTGCCGTATCCGCACCCGATATCTCCAAGATCAACACATCCTCTCCAGCGTTCATTCCAAAACTACCTAGTCACGGTTACGTACGCTCATGCCAACATGGTTTCGAATCGAATGCTCAATAGTGCACTTGCAGTGAAAATATTATTTTCCTCATAAGACCCTCACTGGCCGAGCGGCAATACAGTGTTAACAAAAGTAGAACGAACTTGTGAATCGACCGAAGCGTACCCGCAATTCAATTGGGCGCAAGGTACTACTTACCATCTAAAACATTCCTCGATACTTATATGCACCGCGGCTGAACTTGGATCCAAACTAGGAATCCATGATTACTCACGAACTGAATTGGCGCCTACGCACCGAATTTTAAATGCTGTTAGATTCAAACAAATCTTCAGCCTCAAGGGCTGAACGGATATGGATAACGACGCTAAGCCGTAAAGCCGCGTTCGTATGGACACTGCTGCTCGTAATCGGCTTTTTCATACTCGATCTGTTCTTGCCGCTCGGAGTTGCAGCCGGAGTGCCCTACGCAGTCGCTGTCATGACAGCAATGCGCACCTCCAGGCCAAGCTTTATCCTGGCGATCACCGTTCTCACCGTGATTTTGACGATCTTTGGTCTCGCCATGTCTCCCGACGGAGGTGAGAGCTGGAAAGTTATAGCCAACCGAACCCTCGCTGTATTTGTGATCGTGGGAGCAGGCGTTTTCGCTATATCCGCAATATCAGTCCGACACCGAGCAACTCGTCAGGCAATCCTCTTTGAACAAATCCGCCGCCGACGTGTTCAAGACACCAACGTCCAATTAGTGCGATCCGCGGAAGCTCGTACTGAATTCCTCGGCCAAATATCGCACGAACTCCGCACGCCACTGACAAGCCTCACTACATTCGCTCACATACTCGACCAAAAATCCGACACCCTATCGAAAGAACGGATCAAGGCGCACGCCGAAGTAATCGGCAGAAGCGCACGTCGCCTCGAAGTACTCATCGACGACATGTTCGACGCCTCAGGAACTGAAGCACAGTCGTTCAAGCTCAACCTCACCACAGTCGACGTCCGGCAAGTAATCAGCGATACAGCAAGCGACTACTCTCACCACGTAAAGACACGTGACCAAGTACTTGATGTAGAAATCGACATCCCTGAAAACGCCAACCGTGAAGCCATTGGCGACCCAGCGCGCATCGCTCAAGTCCTAACCAACCTGCTATCCAACGCCTCAAAATACTCCTGGCCTGGATCAAAAATCACAGTCTTCTGCGGACTCGAAAAGAACAATTTCATAGTCAAAGTGCTCGACCGAGGTGATGGCATAAACCGCAACGATTTAGCCAAAGTCTTCACGCCATTCTTCCGAGTCGATAATGCCGAAGTACGAGCGGTCCCCGACGCCGGACTAGGGCTAACAATCGTCAAATCCATCGTCGAACTACATGATGGACAGGTCTACATCGAAAGTGAAAAAGGCCGCGGCACCACCGTCTCCTTCACCATCCCCACCCTCGCATCTACTTAACTCGCCCCAGCACGCCACGACCAATTGCCTCGATATCGCCCACATTCCAGAGCGATTCAGCCATACTCGGCCCCGCCGACACCGTAACCAGCCATTCCCGCTGACGCATTATCGTCGTCCGCCCGAGACCGTCCTGATCGATTAATACTGAAAGCACATCAACCAAGCCCTCGTCAGCATTATTGATATCAGACAACCCATCGCCGGTTTCGGTATATGTACTCTTCATCAACTCGTAGTGATCCACCGCCGAATCATCCGACTTGAACTGCATAAGCACTACCGCCAAGAACTCTCTGCCCGACAAGTTCGTGTCATACATAGCCGAGCACATCGACACAATCTGTGGCTGCGAAGATTGAACTGAATCGGTTAGCGAATCCCTGAACAATTTCAGATCGCCCTCATCCTCACCCTCCATCGGAGTTAGCACACCCGCACAGTTCTCAGGCTCGATCGCAACCGAAGAAATCGCCGAAGAACCCGCCTCGGAAGTCGGATTAACCGCCGACACCACCGGCTCCGAAGCCTCGCCCGAACTGCTCGACGCACAAGCCACAAACACCGCACTCAGAACCATCAAAGCCATCAAACTAACTAATCGAAACATTCCAAACCCCTACTCAAATTAAATACGCGTCAAATACTACGCCCACACACCAGTACAACGCACAACCCAACCTATTTGCTCCACCCAAACTCACAAATCAGCGTTACCCCGATTAAAATCGGGGTCAAACGTCCACCAACCAACAACGCCCAATACCAGACCCCAAACAACCAACCCGTCATCCTGAGCCCTGTCTAAGGGTCACGCAGTGCAATAACACCCCGCACACCCACTCACTTTTAATTACTCGAAATCCAACACAACGGCCCTTACAATTAGCAAGCAACTCAAACATCGGAGCCGCAATGAGGACAAAAAATTGCTGTTCGGAATTCCAAGCGAAACGAAAATCGGCGAACACCGCGTCGCCCTCACGCCCGAAAGTGCCAAAGAGCTAACCAGCCGCAACCAAACCGTCCTAATCCAAACCGGCGCAGGCACCGGAAGCGGATACAGCGACGACCAATATCGCAACGCCGGCTGCCAAATCGCCAACACCGCCAAAGAAGTCTGGAACACCGCCGATCTCATCGTGAAGGTCAAAGAACCCCAGCCCTCCGAATACGACCTCATCCGAAACAACTCCGCACTCTTCACATTCCTCCACCTCGCCGCCGACCTGCCTCTGGCCGATACATTGCTAAGCAAATCCGTACTCGGAATCGCCTACGAAACCGTCACCCACCCCGACACCCGCTTCCCCATCCTCGCACCCATGAGCGCCATCGCCGGACAACTCGCCGTCCACGCCGCCGGCCACCACCTCCAACGAGCACACGGCGGCCTCGGCAAACTCCTATCGAAAATTCCAGGCGCACCCGCAGCTGAAATCGTAGTCATCGGAGCCGGAACCGTCGGACAAAACTCCGCCCAACTCGCACTCGCCAACGGAGCCAACGTAACCCTCATCGACGTCACCCAAGACCGCATCGACCAATTCGAAGCCGCAAACAACAAACAACCCGGCAACCTAAAAACCGTCATATCGACCAAAGAATCAGTCGAAAAAGCCGCCATTAAAGCCGACGTCGTCATCGGAGCCGTCTACTCACCCGGCCGCCGACCCCCAGTCCTCCTTAAAGAAGACCAAATCCAGAAAATGCAACCAGGATCCGTGCTCGTCGACGTCGCCGTCGATCAAGGCGGCTGCTTCGAAACCACCCACGCAACCACCTACGAAAACCCCACCTACACCGTCCACGGCGTCGTCCACTACGCAGTCGCCAATATGCCCGGCGCCGTCCCAAAAACAGCCACACAAGCGCTATCAAACGCTACACTCCCGTACCTAATCAGCATCGCTGAACAAGGAATAATCAACGCCCTAAACAGCGACCAAGGATTCGCCTCCGGAGTAAACACC
>Ga0302134_10000318_pt1 | contig 19961 bp, 14 predicted proteins | sample CB9_SCM_MG_FD_203123 | JGI IMG/M metagenome (GOLD analysis project Ga0302134, IMG submission 203123) | Marine microbial communities from Western Arctic Ocean, Canada - CB9_SCM | ecosystem: Environmental > Aquatic > Marine > Oceanic | place: Canada: Western Arctic Ocean | collected 2017-09-19
AGTTGCTTCAGCGAGTGAGCGGCCGGAAAGCAACAAGAATTCGAGTACCGCGTCGAAGCAGCCTGAATCTGAACAATCAGCATCTATTACTGGGAAGATAGATTTTAGTTTGTCGCCGAACGCTTTAGTTTCAACTTTGCCTTGGCGAGCAGCCATCGAATTGACATTGCCGCGCAGGGTATTGATTTCTCCATTGTGACTCATGAATCGATTTGGTTGTGCTCTATCCCAGGATGGAAAAGTGTTAGTACTAAAACGAGAATGCACCATCGCAAGGTGAGTTTCGAAATCCGTATTCATTAAGTCTTGGTAAAATGGAAACAATTGCCCAGGAGTTAACATGCCCTTGTAGACAACTACCTTATTAGAAAGGCTACAGGCGTAGACTTGTTTTGCTTCAATGAGCGATTCGTCGTTGCGTAATTGATGAGTAAAGCGTTTACGAATTATGTAAAGTTTTCTTTCAAAGTCTAGTTGTTCGAGCCCATCTGAAGCAGCTATAAAAAGTTGTTGGATAAAAGGCTGCGCCATTCTTGCGGCTGGACCGACATCTGCACTATCTGGATCGACAGGAACATCTCGCCAACCCACAAGAATCTGATTTTCGTCGGCGATGATTGCATTGATAGCCTGCCGACATTTTTCTCTCTCTTCACTTATCTGTGGAAGAAAAATATTTCCAACCGCAAATTTGCCCGCGTCTGGTAATTTGACACCGAGCTCCCGCTTAGCAATTTTTTGGAAAAAACTATGAGGTAGCGCCATGAGAATGCCGGCGCCATCTCCAGTATTGGCTTCAAAGCCACAACCGCCGCGATGATCCATCCGAGAATTAAGGTGATAGGCATCTAGCATAATTTGATGGCTGGGGTGGCCTTTTATATTTGCTACAAATCCCACACCACAGGAATCCTTTTCCTGAGCAGGATCATACAAGCCCGTTTTCGGAGGATAGCCAAATTTCAGCGGTAGCCGTACTGTCTTTCTCATAAGTTCAACTTGCTCATTTGTTGTTCGCTATTTAGTTCTTTTTGCTTTCGTTACTCGCCATCCCGCAGAGGTTATATCCTCTCGAGTGATTCCCGTAACTTTGCGGAATTTGTCCGGATAGGGCTTTGCGAAATATTCAGTCTTCCTCCCGCGAACCTAAGCGCTGTATTCAGTGCTCCGGAGGGGGCCGAAGAAAGTAACATTACAGCAGAATATGTCAAGGTTTGCGGGGGGTTTCCGCAGCTTGTCGGAGAGATAAGTGACTGAAAAATGGAGCAAAGCAAATTATAAAGAGAATTAAAGAATGACAATAAGTTGGCATGCATTAATACCATTCTAAAGATCTGACGAGATTTGACTGAAGTAAAAGCTGCTTATAGCCTTGTTAGCATTAAAAGCTGTTGTGCCACTTTAGAACGCCGCAAATATCTCCATAATCAAGATTTTCTTTGCTCAACTAAACTAGGTAATTCCGCCTCTATCTAATCATTTTATTTAGTTAAGAAGAACGCCAAACTCTCCAATACTTTCCCCTGCCTCTAGTTCTGATTCATTTCGACCGAAACCTTGTTGGAAGTGAGGGAAATTATAGCGTTCCGTGCTATTCGCTTGCTTGCTAAAATCCAGTAGGTGATTTACTCTGAGCCAGTAACCATGCGGCCTAAACGATAATGATTCTCATTTTTATTTAGCCAAAAACAAGATAAGTGAAGACAGTAAAGATTAAGAGTAAGAACCTTTAAAAGAAATTAAAAAGTGAAAAATCTATTTCCAACTATGGAGGCGAATGTAGCCCGTGAACCCTAAACTAACCCGAAGACGCTTCATAAAAGGGGTGATTGCCTCTGGAGCAGCGGCAACAACCACGACTATGTGGTATGCAGCCAATGGGCAAGACCGCCCGGCTGGTTTTGTTGAACGCCTAATCCGAATCAATGTAAATGGTCAAGAGCGCAGCGTTGATGTTGCCCCACAGGAAACCCTGGCATCGACTTTACGTTATAAACTTGGCTTAACTGGAACCAAGCTCGGCTGTAATCGGGGCGAATGCGGTGCCTGTACAGTTTTAGTGGATGATACTCCAACTTACGCTTGTTCAGTGCTTACCCATTCAATGAAGTTTGCTCGTATAGAAACTGTTGAAGGCCTGGAAGCACCAAATGGTGACTTACATGCAGTTCAGCAAGGGTTCATTGAGCAGCTATCTCCGCAATGCGGATACTGTACTCCGGGTCAGGTGATGTCTGCTGTAGGTTTGCTACGTGCAAATCCAAACCCAACTCGTGAAGAAGCGCGCCAGGCATTGGCAGGTAATATATGTCGCTGCGGTTCTTATGACTCATACTTAGACGGCGTTATGCGCGCTGCGGAAATAGGATAACTATCATGGCGTATATGCATATTGGTAAAGATTTTGTTCCACCCGATGTCGCGGGTAAGGTCACGGGGCGAATTAAGTACTCAGAAGATTACACTCGAGAAGGAATGGTCTACGCTAGGTTATTGACTAGCCCTATTCCTCACGCAAAAGTCGTTTCCATCGATGCCTCAGAAGCATTAGCAATGGAAGGCGTATTTGGGATTCTTACAGCAGATGATGTTTATCCTGATGGCGAAGCTAACAGCACTGGTCTGAAAATTTTAACCAACGAGCCAACTTTAGTTGGTGAGCCAATTCTTGCGGTAGCAGCTGTTGACGAGAAAACTGCAGAAACTGCTATCGCAGCGATCACTGTAACTTTCGAACGGTTACCTTTCGTATTGGACCCGGTCGACAGTTTAGAAGAAGGTGGCCCTGACGCCTACAATGGCGGTAATACATTTGTCTTCCGCGAAGGTTTCGCTCAAGAAAAATGGACATCTGACCAGGTCGCAAGCTTTAGAGCAGGTAACGAGCCAACTGCTGAACCCGCAGCGGAACTTTCCTATGGTGATCTCGAAGCAGGATTTGCAAATTCAGCTTTCGTTTATGAAACACCTTTTACCACTGCAGGTTATCCGCATATGTCGATGGAGCCACGAAGTGCCATGGCCTATTGGGAAGATGGCAAATTATATCTGCACGGAACATCGCAAAGCTTAACGGCTCTGGCGGATGGCATGGCAGGTATCGTTGGTGTGCCGAAAGAAGATTTAGTATTCATCAATGCTGCAACCGGTGGTGGTTTTGGACAGCGCTCACGTGCTGGCAGTATTCCTAGCATGGCGATTCCAGCGAAACTATCACAGAAGATTAATAGACCGGTGATGATGCGTTGCACGCGTGAAGAAGAATTCACGATAGGTGGTGCTCGTCAGGGTTTCCAAGGTTGGATTAAGCTTGGTTTCAAACAAGACGGTACGATGGCTGCAGCAGATCTCTGGATAGTTTCAGATAATGGTGGCAAAGGCGGCGGCGGTGATGCTTTTTCTGCGACTAATGCGATTAGTATCGTGTATCAAGCAGAAGCCGTAAGATTCCGTGGTGTTTCAATTGGCAGTAATACAGCTCACCGTGGCGCCCAACGTGGACCGGGTGAGAACCAGATTGCTGCGATTGTTTCTCCAATTCTCGATAAAGCTGCTGAAGAGTTGGGTATCGATCGACTGGAAATTCGTAAGCTAAATACTCCTCAAACAGGTGACGTTGGCGGAATTAATCGTCAGCCATTTACCAGCGCGTATATGCCAGAAGCTTTAGAACAGGCAGCCACAGCGTTTAATTGGGAAGAACGTATTACGCGATCCCGTCAACGAAACGGCACCAAGGTAACCGGAATTGGCATTGGTCAGGGTTATCACAATGCAGGTCGAAGCGGTATGGACGGCATAATTATGATGGGGCCTGATGGTCGCCTCAGGGTTCATAACGGTGTAGGCAATTTAGGAACTTATTCATACGCCTCAACATCGCGCGCTGCGGCAGAGGTATTAAAAATGCCTTGGGATCGTTGCGATGTGATTACCGGTCGCACGGATAATCATCTACCAATTACCTCCCCACAAGATGGCAGTAACTCCATCTTTACTAATACGCGAACTTGCTTTGGTGCAGCTCAAGATATGCTTGCTAAGATGAAGGAAATTGCTGCGGCAGACCTGGGTGGTGATTCTGCAGATTACGATGTTTCCAATGAGCGAGTTCACCAGATAGCTGATGACACTGTTGGCATGACCTTTGGTGAAGTTGCGCAGCGAGCAATGGAGCTAGGTGGCAAATACACCGGTGAAGCGGAACTTCCGGAAGAGCTTGCAGAGTGGACGCAGATTTCTGTTTCCCGTCTTGCCGGTTCTGGTTTCATGGGTGTTTATCATGATCCTCGCCATTCTAATAATCCTCCTGGGTTTACGGTTACTTGTACTGAAATCGAGCTTGATACAGAGACTGGTAAAATTGAGATTCTAGATATGGTCAGCATCGCTGAATGTGGCACTGTTGTTCATCCACAAGGTCTTAAGAATCAGTTGGTAGGTGGTGGAGTTTGGGGTATAGGCATGTCAGTGCTAGAACGACATCTATACGATCCGCAGAATGGATTACCTGCTAGTACTGGCTACTGGCAGAGTAAAATTCCAACCTATTTGGATACACCTTTAAAAATTGATACCGGTTGGGTGGATCTTCCAGATCCTGAAAATCCAGTGGGTGCTCGTGGTATCGGTGAGCCCTCAATGGGTTCAGTTTCTGCCGCATTAAACGCTGCTATTTCCGATGCGCTCGATGGACATGTGTTCAACGCAACGCCGGTAACTACAGATATGATCGTTAACCACATAGCAGGGATCTCCGAAGAATGGGTTCCTTTAGCTCAAAACAATTTCCGAGGTTAATATGGTAGCCACATCACATGACGTAATGCCCGATATTGAACTTTATCAGCCAACTGATGAAGAAAATGCCTTGGCATTAGCAAATACTTTAGGCGCAGATGGCTGGATAGTTGGTGGTGGTCAGGATACTTATGGTTGGTTGAAAGACCGCAATAAGAGTCCTGCAGCCATGATCGAGCTGACCCAAATTGATGCCTGGAAAGGAATCAAAGAAATCGCTGATGGGATCGAAATTGGTGCGGTTACAACCCTCACTGATATTGCTAATCATCCTCTAGTGCAATCGCGCTATGCCTTGCTGGCAACAGCGGCAGGCAAAGTTGCGAGTCCACAAATCCGCAATGTTGGAACCTTAGGCGGCAACCTGAATCAGGATGCTCGCTGTTGGTACTATCGCCGCGGACTAGATTGCTACCGAGCAGGTGGCAACATCTGTTATGCCGATTCTCCAGAAGGTTTAAACCGAGAGCACGCACTGTTTGGTGCTAGTCGTTGTGTTGCGGTTAGCCCTTCTGACACAGCACCCGCGTTGGTTGCACTTGATGCGACAATGGTAGTTGCCAGTTCGAGTGGCGAGCGCTTGATTCCTGCACAAGACTTTTTCGTAGGTCCGGAACGAGATATTGTCAATATGACTGTGCTCAATGATGATGAAATTCTGACTGCGGTTAGAATTCCTAGCACTTGGGCAAATGCTGAGTTCTACTTTGAAAAAGTAGCCGATAGAAATGTTTGGGATTTCGCACTGGTTAGCATTGCCGCGGCGTTTAAAGTCTCAGGTGGTTCTATCGAAGATGCGCGCATTGTTTGTGGAGCTGTCGAATGTACTCCTCGCAGGCTTGAATCGGTTGAAAGCGCAATTCGTGGCCAGCAAAGGTCTGAAGAGCTTGCGGCTAGTGCCGGCGAGATGGCTACAGAAGGTGCTCGGCCTCTGAATTACAACCATTTCAAAGTTCCGTTAATGCAAAATTTGGTTAAAAGAGCGATCCGAGGCTAAACCTTGGGCTCATTCCAATCCAATAAACATAAAATCCAGTACATAAAAATAAGAGGTTAAGACAGTGGGAGAAGGAATAGTTCGCTATAAGCGCGATGTATGGGGCGAGGAGGTAATTCTCGGTGTTTCTTGGGATTTACTTTGGGTAGTATCAGTAGCTATATTAGTTCTTCTCGCAGCCCACGCAATCATCATGGCCGCTTTGGCCAACAAAAAAATGGAGAAGCCTTCCGCTGCCGGAAGACGCGTTATTCGGCACGAATCAATCGACAGATTGTTTCATTGGGTTATGGCGGCAAGCATATTAGTGCTGATTTTGACCGGTATCGCGCCAATTATTGGCCTGCGAATTTCTTGGTTAAATATCCATTGGATTTCAGGCTTGTTGCTGACGTTCGTTGTTGCTTTCCATATCATCCGTTCTCTGTTTTGGCAGGATTTTGTATCAATGATATTGGGACCCCGAGATTTTGGTGAACCTTTTGATTCAACGAGGAAGCCAGGCAAATATTCCTTTGAGCAAAAAGGTATGCACTGGGCCGTAACTGTTGTGGTACTTGCAGTAATTGTTACCGGATTGTTGATGTTCTTGCAAATCGACTCACCATTTTGGGAACGCACCAACAGCATGCCTGAAAGCCAACTGGGTTTAGTTTTCTTGCTGCATGGGTTATCTACATTGGCTTTAGTTGCGTTGGCGTCTGCGCATATTTATTTTGCGCTGCGACCGGAAAAGATCTTCTATACTCGATCAATGGTATCTGGTTGGATTTCCGAAGATGAAATGGCCGCGAATCACGACACTAGTCTTTGGTCTCCTAAAGAAGCCGATTAAACAGCCAGAGTAGTAGACATGGAAGACGATATAGAAACGATTGAATCTGGCTACGAATTCTTGTTGGCATATGCTGCACAGGGCAGACCAGCTGGCGTTGAGTCGGGTCCTGGCCCTCACGCAAGACCAACTATAGATGGGATGGCTGTTGCGATGAAAAATATTGCAGCAGCTTTTTCTGAAAGCGCCAATGATTTTGAGCAAGTTATTGCCAATGATTGTCGCAATGCAGGGGCTGCTTTAACTTTCTTGCTATCTCAGGAAAAAATCGGTTCAGAAGTTGTAGATAATCTGAATGCCTCAATTCACTTACGTGCAGTTCTCACAGACTTGTTCCTCTATAGCGAGGCCTTGAAACCATTGGCTGCAGAAGATGATTCTATTGGTGGTAGCGAAGACGTCGTTAAAACTTACGAAGCAAATAATTCGAAAAGCTCTTGATCTGGAATGAAACATTAGCTAGAAACTGAAAGTGTAAAAATAAAAAAAGGGAGTTAAACTCCCTTTTTTTATTTCTTTTTTTCGCTAACCGAAAAATTTGACTAGAAGCTTTATCTCTAGCTTTCTATTCAATATTTCCGAGCTCTAGATTTTTATTCAGTAGGTTATTCCTCGAAGAGACTGTTTAACAATATGATCGATTGGCCTTCCAGACTTCAGCTTGCTCAACTCCCTACGCCTGTCACTAAACTAGAAAAGTTCTCTATGCAATTCGATGACGTGTCGATTTACGTAAAGCGTGATGAGACAACAGGAGTTGAAGTTTCTGGCAATAAAATTCGCAAATTAGAATTCTCAATCGCGGAAGCACTGGATCAATCTTGTGACACGCTAATTACCTGCGGTGGGGTGCAATCGAATCACTGTCGTGCTACTGCGATACTAGGCGCTCGACTTGGTTTAAAAGTCCATCTTATTTTACGCGGCGAAAAACCATCTATGCCTGATGGGAATTTACTTATGGGCCATTTAGCAGGAGCTAAAATTAGCTACCTATCCCAGCAGGAGTGGCCTACGCACACAGAACTGGCTAAAACCCTGCAAACCAAATACTTAGCGGCTGGAAATAAAGCACTGTTTATTCCGACTGGGGCTAGCGATGAGATCGGTCTTTGGGGGTATATCCATGCTTGCCAGGAGTTACAGCAGGATTTTCAAGACCTCGGCTTTGAACCTGATTATATTGTGACCGCCACCGGGTCAGGCGGGACTCAAGGAGGGCTCATTGTCGGTGCCGATTTATTCGATTTCACTGCAAAAATCGTCGCGTTTAATGTCTCCGATAACGGTGAGTATTTTCGAAAGAAAATCAAAGAAGATGTCATGCTTTGGATGCAAAGATACAAACAATCCATTGATCTTGAAAATTTAACGATCAATACAATTGAGGGCTATTTGGGCCCGGGCTACGGAGAAGCCGGACCTGAGATTTTTGCTACCATCGCCGAATTGGCGACAAGTGAAGGAATATTTCTAGACCCAGTCTATACAGGAAAAGCCTTTCATGGCATGGTAGCCGAGTTAAAAAAAGGAGAAAGCGGCCAACTGCCGGGCGCTCGCAAGGTTTTGTTTATTCATACCGGCGGTTTATTTGGGGTTTTCCCTCAACAAGGGAATTTTTCATTCGAATAAACGGTTTGCTGAACCACTCATTTATGAATTTGGTATTACAACCATGACTCAGAATATTTTAGATAGAACCTCATTATTCCCAAATCGCCCCTATACTCTTTTTACTGTTTTATCACTGGTCATTAGCATTGGGGTCTCCTCAGTTGTTGCTCAGGATGGAGTTTCTGGTGCTACGTATGCAGACTCAGCCGCTGATGGAGTAGCGGGAGCCACATATGCCGCAGCCCCTGCTCCAGCTTCCGGACCGCATGATACTGACTATGAGGACTCCCTACTTAGTGGTACTCGGCAACTAATCACCGACAGTCTCCGTTCTGGAGAAGGTTATTTTAGCGCTGACGGCGAGCGCTTTATTTTCCAAAGCGAACAACCTGGCAATAACCCGTTCTATCAAATATTTGTCATGGATTTAAATACAGGGGCAACTAGTAAGGTTTCACCGGGAATAGGCTTAACCACTTGTGCTTGGATTCATCCGACCCAGGACAAAGTAATGTTCTCTTCAACGCATGAAGATCCAGATGCCTTGGCTAAACAAGCTGAAGAGATTGCAATTCGGCAGAGTGGAATCGAACGTCCCTATGGCTGGGACTATGATCGGCACTACGATATCTACCAGGCAGACTCCGATGGTAGTGGCATTGTGCAATTAACTAGTGCACTTGGTTACGATGCTGAAGGGTCGTACTCGGCTGATGGTTCTAAGATATTATTTGCTTCAAATCGAGATGCCTATCAACGCACTTTGAGTCAAGCTGAACAAGTTTTATTTGATGACGATAACGCCTATTTTATGGACCTCTACCTTATGGACGCTGATGGCTCGAATGTTGAGCAGTTAACTTTCTCACCCGGCTATGATGGCGGCCCATTTTTTAGTCCAAATAATGAGCAGGTAGTTTGGCGTCGCTTCAATCCTGATGGCAACAGTGCAGAGATTTGGACGATGGATATTGATGGCAGTAACCAACGCCAACTAACCGCCGATGCGATGGTCTCTTGGGGGCCATATTTTCACCCTAGTGGCGAGTACATTATTTACTCAAGTAATATCCTAGGTCATGCCAATTTCGAATTGTTCATGATTGATCCCTTGGGGCTAAAAGGCCCAATTCGCGTCACTAATACCGATGGTACAGATATACTGCCGGTGTTCTCTCCAGATGGAGGCCAATTAGCGTGGAGTACGACGCGCACACCTGGCGGTGCTTCCCAGATTCATATGAGCGATTGGAATCATGAGCGAGCCTTGGAACTATTGGGCCTGGATTAATTAGCAGCTAATATAATGCGCAACCAAATCGTCATAGTGCTGTTGGTATTTACTTTTGTGGGAGTCGCTCATTCACAGAACCAACGCGTTCAATCTAGTGTGCAGGCGGGGCAGGCTCCTTCATCTCGCGCCGGATCTAATTTAGTAACTAATGCGCTATTCGAAGATGAAAATATTGTTAAAGGCACCATTCACCATGACCTCGAAGTCTTTCTAGATCCAACCAATGAATCCATTCGAGTTAGCGATAGGATTACGTTTCCTGATTCCTATCTGGGTCAGTCTCTCAGCTTTTCTTTAAACGAAAATTTACGCATTATTGATAGCAGCGAAGCTTATCAATTAGAGCGGACAAGCACCCCTAAGGGTGTTGTTAACAGCAATACCAGTCAGATAGCTGCAGCTACTAACTATTCAATCAGGCTAAACCCAAATAATCAAAATGAATTAACACTAAGTTATGAAGGTGTGATTAATGATCTAGCTGAGCAGAACAGCGCTGAATATGCGCAAAGTTTCGCTGAAACTACAGGCATTATTTCCGAACTGGGCATTTATCTTAGTGGCACATCAGCCTGGATTCCCTACTTCGATGAAGAGTTGATCCGCTTCACACTTAAGACAACATTTTCTGAAAGTGCGAACACTTGGTCTGCATTAAGTCAGGGGGAACTAACTTCATTAATATCGTCGGACATTGAAGCAAATTCCTCTGAGAGATACTGGCAAGTTACCCAACCTACCGAAGAAGTATTTTTGATAGCAGCGGACTTCACAGTGTATTCGCAACAGGCGGACGACGTTGAGGTAATGGCCTATCTTCGCACTGCTGATCCTAATATAGCTGCCAAATATATGGATGCGACGGATAGATATCTACAACTCTATGAGCCTTTGCTTGGAGATTATCCCTACAGTAAATTTGCATTGGTAGAAAACTTTTGGGAGACGGGCTATGGCATGCCGTCTTTTACTCTCTTGGGAGAACAAGTAATTCGTTTCCCCTTTATTCTAGAGTCTTCCTATCCACACGAAATTTTGCACAATTGGTGGGGTAATGGTGTTTACCCAGATTACGATTCCGGCAATTGGAGTGAGGGGCTTACTGCTTACCTAGCTGACCATCTATTCCAAGAAATGGAAGGGCTAGGTCATGAGTACCGCAAAGAAATGCTTGCTCGCTATAAAAACTATGTCGCAGAGAGCTCAGATTTTCCCTTGGTAGAATTTACTTCTAGAAACTCCGCTGCTTCTCAAGCCGTGGGCTACGGTAAGACGCTAATGCTGTGGCATATGCTCCGTATCGAAGTAGGAGATGATGTATTTCTGCAAGGTCTGAGACAGTTTTATAACGAGTTTAAATTCAGTAGGGCTTCATTTAGTGACATAGCCAATCTATTTTCAGAACTTAGTGGTATCGACTTGAGCAGCTTTTTTACTCAGTGGGTTAATCGGACTGGGGCGCCTGAATTATCGGTTGCTGTCGAAGAAGCAAACGGAAATATGGCGCGGATTATGTTTGCTCAAATTCATTCAGCCGATCCCTATAAATTAAAGGTACCAGTTGCTCTCTTTTATGAAGGAGAAGAAGAACCTCAAATATATAATGTCGACTTAGCGCAAAAACTTGATGGTGTTATGGCCGAAGACTATGAGCGATTGCAGGCAGTATTAGTTGATCCTTACTTCGATGTGTTCCGAACTCTCGATAGAGAAGAAACGCCACCAACTATTGGAGAACTGTTTGGTGCCGGACAGATAACCTTTGTTCTTCCATCAACTGACCGCCAGCACTGGACACAAATGGCAGAATCATTTGGTCAAGGTGTAAATTTTACTATTGTGAATGCTGACGAAATGGAATCCATACCCGAGGACCAATCTATTTGGATACTTGGCAAAGACAATTCCCTAGCTGCAACTTTGGCTACACAAGTGAAGGATTATGGCGTTGAATTTAATGACTCAGCTGTGATTATAGCTGGGAGAGAAGTTAATTATATTGACAGGAGCTCGGTGCTCATCGCTCGACATCCAGCTAATCCTGAGTTAGCCATTGGATGGATCCATGTAGACGATATGATCGCCATGTCGGGTATGATTGAAAAATTGCCTCATTACGGCAAGTATTCTTACCTGAGTTTTTTTGGTGATGAGCCTACTAATGACATAAAGGGAGTCTGGTCTAGCTCTGAGTCGCCATTGCGTTGGGTTAAGCCTAATTTACTCGGTGCTGTTAATTTCGAGACACTACCTCCTACAGAGCCAATTGCTGTATTGCCTCCTAAATATCTACCTGAGCAATTACTTCGTCACAGCCGGCAGTTAACTGATAGCAATATGCAAGGGAGAGGTTTGGGTTCCCCGGGTCTCGACTTAGCGGCACTTTACATAGCTGATCAATTTCGAGCGGCAGGCTTGGTACCTTTGGATGGCACTTATATTCAGCGATGGGCACAGTCGATTCCTGGAACTGGTCTAATCGATATGGGCAACGTCATCGGGATGATTCCCGGCAGCGATCGCGAGCTTAGCTCAAAACCAATTATCATTGGGGCTCACTATGATCATTTGGGAGTAGATCCTGATAGTGGCTTGCCGTTTGCTGGCGCTGACGATAACGCTTCAGGAATAAGTATTCTAATTGAAGTTGCCGCGAAGTTGGCTCGATCTTATTCACCCCTAAGGCCAATCATCTTTGTTGCTTTTACAGCGGAAGAATCTGGCTTGCTCGGTTCTGAGTATTTTATTAATAACCCTCCGGCTGGTCTTGCAGCCGAAGATATTTTCGCCATGATAAATTTAGATACGGTCGGCCGTTTGGAAGGTCGAACTCTACAAATATTCTCTACTGAGAGTGCCTATGAGTGGCCATTTATGGCTCAAGGAATTGGTTTTACCATTGGCGTAAATTCAACGTTCCCCGCTGACACAATCGCCAGTAGTGATCATGTGAATTTTCTTAATGCTGGAGTTCCTGCAATACACCTCTTTGCAGGGTTGCATTCTGATTATCATCAGACGTCTGACACAGTCGAAAAATTAGATGCCAAGGGCATGTCTGACATCTCTTTATGGTTAGAAGAAGCGGCTGTTTATTTGGCTGGCCTTGCTGACCCCCTCCGGTCAAATCTGGATGGGGAGAATATAGCTGTAAGGAATGCTGCTGGAGGTGAGCGAGAAGCAAGCCTTGGTACTGTTCCTGATTTTGCATTTTCTGGAGAAGGAATCCGAATTACCGGAGTTACCCCAGGAAGTGCTGGCGAGAAAGGAGGATTGGTCGCAGGCGATGTTTTGATGACTTACAATGGCAAGCCTATGGAAGATCTGCAAAATTATTCAAATCTACTCCGGGCATCAGCCCCGGGCGACAGTATTCAAATCGAAATTCTACGCGGCGAAAAAATCATGTCAGTTGAAGCAATTCTACAGGCCCGTTAAAGGCCGCCTTGGGCTCTTAAAGACCAAGAGTTCCCAAAAGCATTCCAGCCATTACAAACAAAATCGATAAGTACACCAGTGATCGATTCACTTTGGTTCTCGGAGTCGCCCAATTATAGGTTTCCTCTTCTACAAAAAGGCAGTTTTGTGCTTGTTTGAATAAATTCATACTCTAGCTCCAAATTAATTTTATTCAACGTAAATTAAACGCTATTAGAGTGGCGACTAGTCGGCAGGAAAGAGGCAAAGTGATGAAGAATCCTGATGAAAGATGGCAATTATAGTTTAAGCTGACCAGCACCAGCACTGACCAGTGATGGACTTCGTATCTACTCCCATAAATCCAGGTTTTCGCGTAATAAATTACTCTTTTGTCATACAAACTAGATTGTTAGTCAGTTAGACTAACTTCTCGTCATTTCTTACACTAAACCTCGGATTGAGGGACTTCATTTATGCGTTCTAGCTCATTAAATCTTCGAATGTTTCAGTTACTTGGTATTCTTCTTATGACAACAACAGCCTCTTCTTTAGTACTTGCGCAATCCGCGAGATCAGAAAAAACCGTCATTGCTCATCGGGGAGCTAGTGGCTATCTCCCGGAGCATACTTTGCCAGCTAAGGCCATGGCTTACGCAATGGGTGCTGACTATATCGAGCAAGACGTGGTAATGACGAAAGATGACCAATTGATTGTGCTACATGATATTACTTTGGATAGAACAACAGATGTTGCTCACCGTTACCCTCAGCGAATAAGAGATGATGGTCGCTTTTATGCTATCGACTTCACCTTGGAAGAGATTCGAACTCTTAGTGCCAGCGAGGGTTTTAATTTGGTGGGTGGTGATAAACAGCAAGGGTATGCGCAACGGTTTCCTATGGCAACATCGCGATTCAGTGTTCCGACTTTTGCCGAAGAGATAGAGTTAATTCAGGGATTAAATCGATCCACTGGTAAAGATGTGGGAATTTATCCAGAAATAAAATCTCCCGAGTTTCATCGAAAGGCAGGCAAAGACATCAGTACTGCGGTGGTTACTCTATTGAAACACTATGGCTACACGGACAAATCTGACAAAATATATTTACAAACATTTAGTTATGCAGAACTAGAAATAATTGCTACGGAAATATTTCCTGCTATTGGGGTTAGGTTGAATCTTGTTCAGCTTATTGGCGGCGATGATTCTTATCGTTGGATGTTACAAGAAGACGGAATGACGAAGTTAGCAATTCATGCTGATGGTATTGGTCCAGAAAAAAGTTTAGTTATTTCGCGTCGTTCGACTAGGGAAAATGTAGAGATTTCCGAATTAGTTTCTAGGGCTCATGAAGCCGGCCTTAAAGTTCATCCATATACTTATAGATTAGATTCAGGGCAGGTGCCACAGTACGCTAGAGATTTTGATGATCTATTAAGGCTACACTATTTCGAGGCTAATATAGATGGAGTGTTTACAGATTTTCCAGATAGAGTGGTAGAGTTTTTAAAGGCGGCAAATTAAAATTCAAAAACTGTAACGTAATCCTAGGAATGCTGCACGGGGTGCGCCGGCTCCAAGAAATATAGGAATATCCATTTCATCGAATAATGGTAATCCTATTTCTGATGGTTCTTCGCCCAGTAGCCCAAAGGTTTCAAATTCTTCATCAAAAAGATTGTTAACTCTAGCGAATATTTCTAAATTCTCATTTAGTGAATAACGTGCTCTTAGACTTGCCACTGTGTATCCATCGACCTCGTTCAGCTGGTTTGATTCGTCGCCACGAATTATTTGACTATCATTGCTGGTAATGTCTAGACCTAGATTCAACCCATTGACAAAGTCATAATCTAATAAAATTTTGAATTGATTTTGTGGAATCCCAGGAATCCGGTCGCCGTTGCTAACAGATATTTTACCTTCATCATCGGCAAAGTTATGATTAGGACTGAGAACGGCAAAATTATCTTCAAAAGTAGCATTGATATAACTATAACTAAACACCCAATCTATAGACTGAGTTTTGCCGCGCAAGCTAGTTTCCACACCGCTTCTTCTGGTCTTATCGACGTTTGCGAACAACCCGGTTGAGCGACCGGTGGTTTGAAAAAGGATATCGTCAGTGTTGGTAGTATTGAAAAGCCCAAGGGAATAATTTAATTCAGAGATGAAGCCACGCACTCCCAATTCAAAGCTCTTAGCAATCACATCATTCAATGGAGGATCTGCGAGAAATGCATTGGGAAGTCGACACTCAAAATCAACGTCATTCGGGTCCTCACCATCGGCAATTGCATATTGCATCGCTAATTCGAAAACGCCTTCATTGCAAGCTAATTCTATTGGGGTTGGAGCTCTAGAGGATTCGCTATAGGAACCATAGATATTATGCTCTGTACTTGCTTGCCAGGTCAGCCCCACTGCTGGGTTGATCCTACGGAAATTATGATCACCGTTTAACTCCGGTTGAATTCCGGATTTGTCTCTAAGCTGAACATCTGTATCGTTAGCGCGAGCAGAAATTGTTAGCGCTAGGGTATCACTTAGGTCCATAGTGTCGGTGAAATAGAGGCTGCTTGTTTCTGTCATCGCGCGAATAGATGTAGCTTCTTCACCCAGAAATGTTCCAGTGCCCAAGGCTTTAGTTAATCTCGTTATAGGATCAAGTCCTGCAAGCTCGAGGGCTGAATTGAAATATGATTCCCCTTTGAAATAAGAACCGCCAAGGATTACCTGATTACTGAAACCAAATACCTTTCCGCCGATCGTCCATTGAAAATCCAGCCCCGAGCTTTTCTGTTCACGATTACTTATATTATTAATGCCGCGATCAGAGAGAATGCCGGTCCCTGAAATCTCATCATCGGAAAAATGTTCCAAATTGAATTCATCATCGGCGTCAAGATATAGAGAAACTGTTTTGTTTAAAAAATCTTCAAGAGCATCTGCGCTTGCATATTGATTGTTACACAAGTCAGCAGTATTCAAACCAATTGCTTCGAGGTCCTCATCTTCGAGACCTTCGAGAAGTTGTGGACTGCCACCTAGTTTACAAACAGAGAACTCAGAACCATCACCATTAAACGAGTCTGTTTTGTTTTGACGGTAAAAAATATTGCCATTAAAATTTATATTGGCAGCTACTTGATGGCCTAAATCAAGACTTAGCATTTGCATGTCATTAGCAGTGATATCGGGGCCCGTAAAAATAGCTTCTCGATCAATATCGAGTAGTTGACTGGGTGCTGCGCCATTACCGATTAAGTCAGAATCGGCGTATTGCATGTTCAAATTAATTTCAGTGTGGTCTGCCCGCCAACCAATACTGCTGTAAAGATTTATTGCCTCGGATGCAGATTCGTCTCGCCAACCATCTTCATCAAAATACTCGACGTTCACATAGTAAGCCACTTGACCATTATTCCAGCCAGATTCAAAATTACTAGTAGCTCGTCCGAAAGAGCCAGCACTTACCTCAACACTATTACCTTGATAATCGAAGCCATTTTTCATATTGATCGCGAGTGAGCCACCAAGACTATTTAATCCGAAGAGTGGGTTAGCACCCCCCACCAAAGTGATATCTTGAATTGCCGATTGTGGGAGTAAATCCCAATTGACTGCGTCCCCGAGTGGCTCATTGATCCTTACGCCGTTTTGGTAAACTGCAAGGCCCTGAGCCAGGCCCAGTAGTGGTGAGGCAGTAAAGCCCCGGTACTGTAAATCTGGCTGCAAGGGATTATTTTGAGCGTCATTTAGGGAGATACTAGAAAAATTTTGTTTAAGGAAGTCAGCAATGCTAGTGGCATTGGAATTCTCCAACATATCGGAATTAGCCGCTTGCACAGGGAAAGGAATTTTTTTTCTATCGATACCCGCCCCACCAGGTGTTATCCCAATAATGATGATCTCTTCGATAATCTCACCTGAATTCTGTTCGCTGCTCTGAGCAGCACAGACTTGGACCACCAGCAGACTTGCAAATGTTATGAAAATCGTTGTCTTAATAGCTGTAAATCGTGGTTGCAGCATTTGTGGTTCCCTTAATTCGTTACTACTTTCTCGTTGCTATCTATTAAATTTTAGTTCGGGGACACCCCTTCAAGGCGCTGGCCAAAGCGGCATTTTAGCCGCCAAAAAGTATACCAGATGGGAGTTGTTCGTAAACTCAAAATTTGTTGTTATTAAGGTTTACTCATGCGATGCAATCGGCGTTAAGAAAATTGACGTTGACACAAACCCTAGGTAGATTTAAGTCTATTCTGCTCTACTCTGTGGCGCGGATAATCTTCAGGGAGACGGAATGGCTACGGTATTGGTTACAGGTGCAAATAGAGGTATAGGGCTAGAATTTGTTCAGCAATTGTTGAATAGAAATGACCGAGTAATTGCAACTTGTCGAGATTTTGTAGCTGCCGCAGATTTGCAAACTCTTAAGTCTGAAAATCCCGAATTAGAATTACTGCAATTGGATGCAACCAGTGATGAATCAATAGATCAATTTGCCAGCTCACTTAAAGGCGTGGCTATTGATATCTTCATAAACAACGCAGGGGTTTATGGCCCACGAGACGCACAATTTGGCAATGTAACGAGTGAAAGCTGGGCGATAGTAATGCAGGTAAATGCAATTGCCCCTTTGTTATTAACTCAGGTTTTGATTGATAATTTCGCCAAGGGGAAGGGGAAAAAATTAGTCTATATCACTTCAAAAATGGGCTCTATAGAAGACAATCAGGGTGGTGGCTCCTATGTCTACCGGAGTTCAAAGTCTGCTTTAAATGCAGTAGTAAAAAGCATCGCCGTGGACTTAGGTCGAGAAGGGATCTCAGCTGCCGTCCTCCATCCAGGCTGGGTACAGACAGATATGGGAGGCCCTAGCGCTCTGATCGACACTCAAACCAGTGTTTCTGGCATGCTGTCTGTGATTGACAATTTGGATTCCGAAAATACCGGCAGCTTTTTCAACTACGATGGTACGATTATTCCTTGGTAAAAAAGTTTTGGCGTCCTTTAGACCAAGGCTATTAAAACGTAGTATCTCGTGAATAAATAAGTAAGACCGTGGAGACTAATTTCCCAATAGATCGCACTTATATCAGGCTCATCTCGAGTCGAACATATTGAGCAATCATGTTAAGGTAGCGGCCTTTTTCTCCTAAGCAGTTTTAAGTCCATGACCTCGAACACCACCAAGTTTAAATTACATTTATTATTGACATTTAGTCTTTTTTTCCAGAGTAGTACAGTTTTCGCTCATGGTGGTGTCGTCTCTGAAAATGATGTTTGCTTAATCAATATTAATTTTTTGCAGGCACACTTTACAGTTTTCCAACCTGAGTCTAGTCAAGACGATGAATTCTGCGAAGACATTCCCGACTTAACCCGTTCAGTGTTCGTTATGGAGTATCTCCACGATTTATTGCAGGACATGCGGGTCGATTTTCGGATTATTCGAGACGAAACCAACATTGGGAAATACGCGCAGTGGGAGGATGTTCAACAATTAGGTGATATTGATGCCTTAACTGTTTTCTATGAGCCGCCGAGAATCGAAGAAAGTGGATTTTTTAGCGCCAGCTATGATTTTGCAGATAAAGGTACATACATTGGTATCGTTACCGCATCACATCCCACTGAAGCACGTGATTACAATGCGGTATTCTATTTCCGAGTAGGAGGATTAAACTTAGGGTCATTGCCAATATTTGCTGCTCTGATACTCTTAATTCAGCTCGGCTACTGGTATTCTTATGGTGGTTATAAAGAGTTTCGTGCAAGGCGCCGATAAATTTTAGGAAAGCATTTTTTAACTCAAACGTATCCAGTGAGCGTCCATGAGCGCCAAGATTCTGAGGTTGAACAAAGCTGGTATTCCAACTTCTTGGTTGACTCGGGAGGAAACTGCAACATTGCTGGTTAAAGATCTGGTGATTTGGTCCTTGGGTAATACTGTGATGGAAATTCGTGGCGGATATAACCGTACGGGTGTGCAATCTATCCTCAAACTACCCAGTATCATTGCTTGCAATGGTAAGGTTCACAAGGAAAATTTTGATCCTCCGCTGGAGAACAAATTTCTCTTTCGTCGTGACAAAAATATTTGTCTTTATTGCGGCGCACAATTCCCTATTACTCAGCTTTCCCGAGACCATGTCTATCCGCTTTCAAAGGGTGGCCGTGATATTTGGACCAATGTAGTAACGTCCTGTCGCCGTTGTAACAATCGTAAGGCTGATAGAGTGCCAGAAGATGCCAGCATGGAATTACTGGCTATTCCATTCGTTCCTAATCAATATGAATTTCTTTACCTCTCCAATCACAATGTATTGGTAGACCAAATGGAATTCCTAAGTGCCAGATTTTCGCGACACATTAAGATAAATTAAACACGTTTATTTTTGAGAAAATCGCATTAATCTTTTAGAGAAATCCCTCACTCTATTTTCCTCTCTTTTCGCAGAATATTTCTCTATCCAGTTAGCCGAACAGCCCCCTATGAGCCCCAAACTGAAAATTTATGCTAGCATGACAAGGCTTGAAAATTCCTAAAGAAAAGACCAATGCATATCCCCATATTTAAAAACTTTAAAGGCTTCTTTCTGTCGCTTACCGCTGCTCTTCTGTGGGGTATGTTACCGGTCGCGCTGAAAGAGCTACTCGCCGGAATGGATGCAAGCACTATTGTTTGGTACAGATTCCTTGTCGCCGGCACAGTGTTATTGATTTGGCTTGGAGTGCGTGGTCAATTCCCAAATCTGGCTAAGGTAAATTCTCGAATTAGATGGTTCTTGGTGATCGCGGCGATTGGTCTCAGCAGCAATTACTATTTATTTTCTTTTAGTTTGAATTTTATAAACGGTGAAACTAGCGAAGCAGTGATTCAGCTAACGACATTATTTCTAATTATAGGCGGCGTACTAATTTACAAAGAATCTTTTGTCGGGATACAGAAAGTTGGCACAGCACTAATTGTTCTTGGGCTGCTTCTTTTTT
>Ga0302134_10000320_pt1 | contig 19889 bp, 22 predicted proteins | sample CB9_SCM_MG_FD_203123 | JGI IMG/M metagenome (GOLD analysis project Ga0302134, IMG submission 203123) | Marine microbial communities from Western Arctic Ocean, Canada - CB9_SCM | ecosystem: Environmental > Aquatic > Marine > Oceanic | place: Canada: Western Arctic Ocean | collected 2017-09-19
GCTCACTCTCAGTTCAAACGACCTGACTCCGACGAATAAGTAGAGCTATACGTGACGCCAGCCGTACTACCGGCTGCGTCGCCATGCCCTATCTCGTGCCTCTGTGGCGATGTAGAGCGCATCCTCAACAGTTTGGGCAACTACGTTTATGTGGCCCATCTTGCGGCCCACTCGTGGCTCAGCTTTGCCGTATAGGTGCAAACTCACGCCAGGCAATTCAAGCGCACTTGCCCAATCAGGGTCGCCATCGGTGTCTACCCACACTTCACCGAGCAAATTCACCATCACAGTTGGCGAATGAAGCTGAGGCTCGGAAATAGGCAACCCGGCTAGCACTCGAACCAACTGCTCAAACTGCGAAGTATCGCAGCCATCCATTGTGTAATGACCTGAGTTGTGAGGTCGTGGCGCCAACTCGTTTACTAACAGTTCGTTCTCTTTCGTAACGAACATTTCAACTGAGATAAGCCCAACTACATCGAGCTGTTCGGCAATATCGGCTGCCAGCTGTCGAGCGTTCTCGATCACAGTTTCCGATATTCTCGGCGGAACTATAGATACGTCAAGAATGTGGTTGCGGTGAATATTCTCGGAAGGTGGGAACGTAGCAGTTGTGCCATCGGCAGTTCGAGCGCAAATGGTCGAAATTTCCATCTGGAACGCCACAAACTGCTCGACGATCAATTCAACCTTGCGTGCACTGAGCGATTCGTACGCGTTTTCGATTTCTTCCGCACGAGTAATGATCATCTGACCTTTACCGTCATAGCCCTGAGTAGATGTTTTCAGCACCATAGGGAAACCGAGATCTACTCCGGCCTTCTGCAGATCACTCAACGATTCAATGTTTCGGAATGGAGCAACCGAAACACCAGCTTTGATAAGGGCGTTCTTCTCGTGCAATCGGTGCTGGGTTGTTCGCAGTACGGATGCAGAGGGACGCACCGGCGTCAGTTCAGCCGCTGCCGAAACCGAATCAGCGTCAACGTTCTCGAATTCGTATGTAACAACGTCCGTCGAACGGGCAAGCTCACGAGATGCATCCCGGCTTGAATAGGCCTGCGTAATCTGGCCATCAGCTACCTGACCAGTTGGGCAAGCCGGATCTGGATCCAGCACAACGGTCTTGTAGTCCATCTGTCGGGCGGCAATTGCGAGCATTCGCCCCAGCTGACCGCCGCCGATGATTCCAATAGTCGAGCCCGGGTTCAAAAGTGATTCGCGTTCCATTAATTACTCGTCTGGTTAGGCTTCAGGCTTGATGTAGGTGACAGATTCGATTTCGGCAGTGATTTTCGCACGCCTTTTTTCGATGTTCTCTTGAATGGCAGGATCAATAAGACCCACGATCTGTGCAGCGATAATTCCCGCATTCACAGCTCCCCATTCACCAATGGCGACGGTGCCGACTGGGTAACCCCGTGGCATTTGAACCATAGACATCAAAGAATCCATGCCATCGAGGTGAGGGCCCACGCCCGGCACGCCGATCACGGGAAGGATCGTTTTTGCTGCCGTCATTCCCGGCAAATGAGCAGCCCCACCTGCGCCGGCGATAATTACCTTGATTCCCCGATCTTTCGCCTCTTCGGCGTACTTGAACATAAGATCGGGAGTTCGGTGAGCCGACACGACACGAATTTCGTGGGACACACCAAGTTCTTCAAGTATGTCGGCTGCATGCTGCATTGTCGGTAAATCCGAAGTGCTGCCCATAATCACCGAAACGAGCGGGTTTGCCATTATTTTGACGCTCCAATTGAAGACTTGCGTGATGCCAGTGTGGCGACTCAGAGATTTTACAGTCGCCCGGAGCAAAGCGCGAGCCACAAAGCAATTAGAATCATCCGATGCCAACCCTAAAACTCGATTCGCTTGAGATTAACTACGAAATTTCAGGATCAGGACCGCTTCTCATCCTCCACCACGGATTCGGGTCTTGGGGACGCGACTGGAACCGAGGCGGCTGGATCGAGCCACTAGAAAAGCATGCCAGCGTGCTAATTTTCGACTCGGTGGGGCACGGCTTGTCGACTCGATCCCATGATCCGCACGATCACACCGTCGAAAAGCGAGCAGAAGTAGTCAATGCATTGGCTGACGAAGTCGGTTCAGCAAAATACGGATACGTTGGCTTTTCTATGGGCGGGCGAACAGGACTCGAATTAGCAGCCTCGACTCCCGAACGACTCAAGATGCTGGCTATCGGCGGCATGCATTTATTGCCAGCAACCGCGAATTCAGATCGGTTCACACGGCATATTCGGGTATTACGTTCCGGTAGAGCCAAATCTGTTGAACAGCCCGACGGCGACCGACCAGGCAACGATCCACTCGCCCTAGCCGCTTCACACGAAGCACTACTGTGTTGGCGCGGAGCGGCAGACCGTCTTATCGACCACACCGCGCCAACGCTATTGTTCTGCGGGGAAGACGACGCACATTTTGCCAATGCCGAGCAATCGGCTAAACGCTACGGCTACGATTTGGCAAATCTTCCCAATACCGATCATGACAGCACTTTTTTCTCATCTGAATTAGCAGTCAAGTCCGTAACCAAATTTGTGTCCGAGCACCTGACCTAACTAACGGTCTAAACACATATTCCGATGCTAGAATTTCGGACTGTGTGCGAATTTCGCTGACCAATTTTTACTTGTATATACACTTATTGCGGGGGCTACTCAACCTATGACGACCGGCGACGGGGCTAAGAACGATTTCAAGCGAGCTATGGTGGTTACAGCCCACCCTGACGACGCCGAATACGGCTGTTCAGGTAGCGTAGCAAAATGGTGCCGCATGGGCTGGGAAGTTACCTACGTTCTATGCACCGATGGTTCAAAAGGAACTGAAGACCGAGAGATTTCTTCAAAAGACCTTGCCGAGTTACGCGCTGAAGAGCAACGTACTGCCGGTAAGACACTCGGGCTGAAGACTGTTGAATTCCTCGGTTACCCAGACGGATACCTTGAGCCGACTCTCGATGTACGCCGTGATATTTCACGCATGATTCGCAAGCACCAGCCAGATGTGTTGATCACAACCAGCCCAACTCGTGATTTGCTCAACTCGACCTACATCGGTCACCCCGATCACTTCGCAGCCGGTGAAGCCGCTCTATCTGCCGTATTTCCAAGTGCTCGTGACCACTTAACGTTCCCTGAGCTCTTCTACGACGAAGGTTTGGAGCCTCACAAGGTTCGTGAAGTTTGGGTAATGAGCTTCGGCAACAACGCCAACTTCTGGAACCCACTGACTGAACAAGACGTCGACACGGCAATTTCAGCCCTGCAGGATCACGTAAGCCAAGTGAGCGATCCTGAACAGGCTGCGAAATGGATGAAAGAACGCCGTTCCGAACTCGGCAAGAAAATCGACGCTGAATACGCCGAGTCGTTCCGAAAGTTCTCTCTTAGCTAGTTAGAACTGTGTTCGTGCCGGGAACAACACTCGGTACGAACGCAAACCGACCGCGCCCGCGCAGACCATCTGCACACAGGCAAAGCAACCGCCCGGCGCGAGGTCTCTGTCATTCTGAACTTGATTCATAATGACAATAAAGCTCAATAAAAAAAGCCCTGGTCATTTCGACCGGGGCTTTTTTGTTTACAAACGTTAGCGATTACAAAATTCGCTGCATAAGAAGCGCCTAAACGACGTCTAGCGTGTCTTCGGCAACAACCTTCGCAACTCCGCCGTGCTTCTTGCCTGCAATCTCACGAATTTGCGCAAATTCGTCTTGAGTACCGCGAAGAAGAATTCCAGCATCGGATGAGTGCATGATGAAACGAGCACCCAGTTCGATAGCCACAGCAGAAGCTTCGATTGTCTGCTGGTGAATCATGGTTGGTAGACCACGATCGTCGGCAGCACCGATTACTTTGCTTAGAGTATCGAGATAAATCGGGTTGGTTACTTCGTCAGGAATACCAAGTGAAGTAGTCATGTCGTTCGGGCCAATGAACACTGCGTCGATTGGAGCACAATCGATCAGCTCTTCAACTCGGTTTGCAGCAGGTTCACTCTCGACACCCATAATGAAGATCTGGTCCTTGTGGCGGTTTTCCAGATATGCCTTCGACTTCTCGCTTGGGTACTCGCCAGTGGCAACAACGTTCTCGTAGTACTCACCCTTGAGTGGGTGCGTCTTCATCTTCATGCATGTGTGTCGAACTTCATCGACTGTTTCACAGTAGGGAACCAGTACTCCATCGGCACCAGCATCCATTGCCATTGCAACCCAAACTTCTTGAGTGTCTGGAGTTCGAACAATGGCAGTAATGTCGAGCGACTGCATCTGTGCAACCGTGTCGGCAATCAACTGGCGGTCACGAGAACCGTGCTCCGAGTCGATAACAACGAAATCAAGAGTGCTACCAGCAAATACTCGGCCCCAACGCATGCTTGCGGTGGCTGAGATCATAAATCCAAATACAGGAGTTTTAGCTTTTAGAGCAGCTTTAAGATCAGCTGGTTTCATGTTGTCCTCTTAGGTGACTGACAGAGTTGGTTTGTAGGGCGACTCAAAGGCCTTTTACTTACGCGTAGCGTAATAGTACTCCAACTGCGAGCAGTGCGTTTTTCGGGAGGCATTTCACACGAAGAAACCGGGCAAAATTAGCAGTATGTTCATGTTGTGAATGGCTAGTTGTGAACCATCGCCACAGGTTCGATAAATCACACTATAAGTCCAACGAATAATACGGTTCGACGAGATCATTCCAGTAGCCTCATATTCGTGACAAGAATTACCACTCGTATTTCACGACATATCTGGATGTCGACCGTAGTAGCCATTTTCTCAGCATTCGTTCTTTCAGGATGCACTTCTGGCGCGCCCGAATCTTCGGCGACGACTGCCGCAATTTCGAATACGTCTCCAGTGCCCGTGCCCACTGAAACGATCGAACCAACGTCAGTTCCGGCGACTGCAACCCGAGTACCCGCACCACCAACATCGACCCCTGATCCAACCGCCACACGAACGGAAATTCCGCCTACACCGGTTCCAACAGCGACATCCGTACCTCCCACCTCAACGGTAGTTCCTAGCCCGACTAACACGCCGACTCCTACTGCCACGCCCATTCCGACCATCGAATTAGGAACGCTGCCCTCCGGCGTGATATCTGCGTATACGGTCTCAGAAACGCTTGATCGTCAGCCAACTGCGACTGCAACACCGTTCCCTACAGCAGTGACCCCATTTATCGAGCCGACACCCACTCCGACAGGAACTGGCGATCTACAGCCCTACTTTGGCAGCGGGCAGCCACTACGGGTACGTAATCCAAGTGGCGGAGCATTCACAGAAAAATCTGATGTCGTAGTGGATTTCTTCTTCACCAATGCCGGTGCTACAAAAATTACTGGTGACTACTTCATCGATCTCTACATCGATGATGTAATTGCACAACGCTACTTTGGCATCGATATCGAGCCCAATACGTTCGCTTTTATTGAGGGCGGCACCGGATTACTTGATGGCTTCAACCTTCAACCCGGTGACCACGAACTCGTACTTAACATCGACCCTACGAATCTGATCGCAGAAGCATCCGATGGCGACAATACCCAAACGACGACGTTTACTTGGGCTGGACCGGAAATTCCGACACCAGAACCAGGCACAAGGCTTCCGAACTTATCTCTAGTAGGCGGATCGACAGGAATCATTGCTGCACCGTTTTCAGGTGCGACAAACTCTGGTGGACTCTCGACCAACGGCAAAACGTACATGTCGTTCAAGATTCTCAACGATTCACCCATTTCAATCTCAGACGAATTCGGGTTGAACGTCATGTTCGACGATGTTCTGGCTTACAAAATCAACTACACCGGCCTCGTTGGTGGTGAGTACATCATCCTCGACTGGGACGAACTATCTGACGTTGTGCGAATAACACCCGGCGATCACACCGTGAAATTGATCGTCGATTCCGGCATGGCGATTACAGAATCCAATGAAACCGACAACTCGCTTGAAGTAGTCCTTACTTGGGGCACGGGCGAGCCAATTCCTGAACCACTTCCCATCGGGTCGAATGGCGCACCGATCAGACAAGTTCAAGTACTGCCGAATTTCACAGGGGTTACACCTTACGGCTGGGGCGCATCGATAGCTGCAAGCAATTCAACCGATGAACTTTCGCTCGGCACCGACGGTGATATTTGGGCTTCTCAAGACACTTTAGTCTCGTTCGCAATGAGGAACTCAAGCAGGGTCAACTCTGCCAAATCAGGAGCGTTCGAAGCCGAAATTTTCCTAGACAACGTTCTGCTAGACACTGTGTTCTTAGAATCAGGCGATGATGCTGGAAACTACTGGACTGAATCGGTAACTATCCCTGCGAACGAACTCGAACCCGGGCCGCATCTGGTCACGATGGTCGTCGACTCCACCAACGATATTCTCGAGAGTAACGAGAACGATAATTCTCTCGGCAGGTGGTTCGAATTCCTCCCAGGATCACCAACCGGTGAGCCTGCACCTGATTTCATACTCGACGATGCCCAGCTGCAAACGATGCTTGCGCCTCTGATTACACCAGCGTTCACAGATCAAGTGAGAGCAACGTCAGGTTCGGGGTTCGATACACCTGAATGGACTGCTGATATCAAACAAGCAGGCAGAGCCGGTTACTACCTACTCACCGGTCGTGATCTCGATACCGAACGAATCGTTATGCACCTATTGCCACACGATCAGTTCATTGCAGCTTCGTTTAACGCCTGCATGACCGACTATTTCCTTCTCGCTGACCCTTCGTACATCAATACATACGATTCCTGTACTGATTTCCGAGGTGAGATCGGTTTCAAGTACAGGCTTAACGGAAAAGTTCACGTTTACGTCGATCTCGAAGAATCGCCAATCAAATCACTTGGCGTTTATTTCCACGAACTAGGGCACGCTCTTCAAGATCTGGTAAATCCAGATCAAACCGAAGCTTCTTACTCGCAGAATCTTCGAGGATTATTCGAAGCTGAAGCACAAATATTTGAAGCTGCTGGCTTGAGAGCCATCGAAGAATATTTGGGCATCGGGCTAATGCGATTCCCCGACGTAAACGTTGTACGCAACGAATTGCAATTCATTCTCGACAACAATAAGGCGTTAGCTGGATCTGCTGAGCACGTGCTGGGTCACAACATGCTGTGGCACGAAGTATTGACCGATACTTCGGCACTTAACCTTGACGATGAGCTACGAACCAACAAGCGACTCTCCAGCGCAAGTTCCAAGGCGTTATTCGACTATTTAGTATCCATAGATCCAGCCAACATCGGTGCCTGGGTTTCTGAAATATTCGCTAATACAACGGCAGCCGACGAATTCATAGCGATAGCTCTGACACGGCTTGAAGTCGACCTTCCTGTAGCTAATCACGGAAATCCGACGCTGAGAGAACCAGCGTTCATCATCCCGTAGCTCATCGATTCATTCCCGTGGACGACTCAGTGGTGATACTGTTCGTTTGCCGGTTTTTCGGCTTGCGATTAATACTTCTGGAGACTCCTGAGTTGATTCACGATAACGTCGAATTCGATTTCTATTTCATTAGGCACGGTGAATCACAGTCAAACGTGACCCCGGGCATTGCGGCTGGAGTGAATTTCGACGCTCCAATGACTGACCGAGGTCACAAGCAGGCCGAAGCCGCTGGAACACGCTTAGGCGAAGAAGGCGTGAAGTTCGACAAGATCTACTCATCTTCACTCGTGCGAGCGGTACAGACCACCGAGGGTGTCCTGAAAGGCATGGGCATCCCAGACGCCGACTTCGAACGAGTCGACGCTATTATCGAGAAGCAGACTCCTGCTTGGCGTGGAAAACTCGCCAAAGATGTGATGCCAACCGAAGTCCGCCTGACAATGGCGGAAAAGGGTCAATTCTTCAAAGCTGCAGATGGCGAGACGATGCGATGGGTCGAACGCCGTGCATCAAACTGGCTTGAAGATGAAGTTCTGTACAACGAAGCTTGGTATAAAAAGCCGGGCAAGCACACGATCGCGGTAGTGAGCCACGGCGACACTATGCGGGCGCTGCTCCACTACATCACCGGTATCGACAACCGTCTCGCAATGCGAACCGACATTTTCAACTGTTCGATTAGCCGATTCCGCTTTGGATCACTCGGCTGGAGCATTGGAACGATCAACGACTCGTCACACACACTCGCTCTTGGTGACGTAGTTCGAGACGACAAGATCGTTCAGGGTGGACTCGGCGTTTAGGACTGGGCGATTCTCTGAATCGCTTCTTGTACTTCTGGCACCGAACTAATCTCAATCGTTGGAGGATTGCCCTTCTCAGGTCGTGGCAATCCTTCGGCGTTGAACCAGATCGACGGCATGCCTAAATTCGCAGCACCCTGAATATCGCTGCTCCAAGAATTTCCGATCATCACGGCTTCTGGCGCCGATACTCCGAGTTTGTCCAACGCGGTTGTGAACGGCTCTGGTCTTGGTTTTCCAATTCCAACATCGCCAGAGGCAACTACTACGTCGAAGTAATCTGCTAAACCTGATTCTTTTAGCTTGAACCGTTGAACTGCTGGCGATCCGTTTGTAACGACAGCCAGCGGATATTTCGATTTCACCCGTTCAAGCACATCAACGATTCCAGAATATGGCTTTAGCCGCTTCACTCGCTCTGCACGATGACGGTCAATGATCTCGTTTCTGAGTTCAGAATCTTGAATTCCGGGCGTTGAGAGTACTTCGTCCCAAGTCTCACGCTTGTACTTGCTAATCGTCTCGGGATCATTGCCCATATCGGATCCCAGACTGTCCGATGGCCCCCACAATCCTTCCCACACTGAGTACGAAATTTCGGAGTAAACGATCGGGGTCTCCCACTGAGCCCACAACCTACGACACGACTTGTCGATGGTTTCCAGCATCAGTTCGGGGTTTGCGCCGTATTTTTCCGCTGCCAAGCCGCATACAACCAGCAACGCCTCGCGCTCCGGCCCCATCTCGGGAATCAGAGTGTCATCGAGATCGAATAGAACTGCCTTCACTCCTGGCATTATTCCTTGATCCCAAGCAATCCAGCGTGGTAGTCACGAGAAAGACCCTGCCGACAGTGAAGTTCCAACTTGCCGGAAGCTTCGTCAATCGCAGTTTTGATCCCTGATTCAGAAGCGCTACGGCTATCGCTCTCGGCATCGAGGCAAAACGCATAGAGCAATACAGCTTCCTTGATTTCCTCTTCGCAGATCATGAACTAAATCAGATGAATCGCACTTCGATTTGCACCCAGACTCTGGAAATACAGATGTTTCGCCCGATTGGAATCACGATCTTTGATCGCTCGGCGATAACCAGAAAAAACTTTCCAGAAAAGTCCTGCCAACGGAACAGTAACCACCCATAAAAGCTGGCTGGCAGCGACCAATCCAACGGCAAGCACCTTTGCGATAACCGTCCACACGGTACCAGCACCGCTGCCGACCATCATCACAGCGTCTCGTAGCCCCATGCTCACGTTTGCATTAGGCAACAATGCTTCGACATCGCGAATTGGGATGTTTTTGAAAAGCCGTACTTGAACGTTAGTTTCACCAGCAGGGCGCGTAATCAGGGCTAGCCGATTGAATACCGCTACTCTACTGGTTACACCCATAATCGGATGCTTCAGTGTTCGATGGTGAAACGGGACAGTTGAACGACCACGTACCCAAATAGACATCTCTTCGAGGCTGTCCTCATCGAGTTTCACCTTGATGCCGTGAGTACTTCCTGCTTCTAAAGCAGTTTTAACTTGGTCATCAGATAGTTGCTCGAAGTTTGCCTTTTCGAGCATGTGCTGAACCTTCGAATTCAGCAATCTAAACTCCGACTCGCCCGGAGGCTCGCTATTCAGAATGTCGAAGGTTTCTCGATCAGGATTTATTCGAGCGTACGTTCGAGTAATAATCCGCTCAAAAGCCGATTTTTCCTGTTCGAGTATGCGAACCAGCCATCTTGAAACTTCAGTGATACGAGAACTCTGATCGCCGAACGTTTCAGTGTCTTCCGAGAGATACTCGATCAGGTCATCTGAGCCGACCGGAATAAACCTGTTATCCGGCCGGGTGAACCCTGAATCATAGACGTTCGTCAGGCTGAATCTTGAGTTGAGAAAACCAAGACCAAACCTTCTACCAGTCAATCTTGACCTCGCGGCCACTTCGAGCCGACTCTTCAGTGGCTTCAAATACTTTCAACACTCGAAGACCGTGCTCCTGCGGAATCGGAGTATCGGAATCGCCACGTTCGATCGCTTGAACGTACTCAGTGAACTCTTCCAATAGTGGATTATTCTCTCGAATCTCTTCCTTCTCCCAAGTTCCTTCTTCAGTATCGGCAATGTACAGCGCAGTCTCTTGCCCCTCGGCCGAGCCGTATTTGAGCCTGAACTTCGCCATGCCGTTCGTGAAGAAGAAGTCGCCACCGTACTCTGTAGCGCCAACTCGCCAAGCCATTCGGCTGATAGTCGCTACCTTGCCTGATTTCCATCGAAGGAAACACATTGCGGTATCGTCGCAGTCGATATCAGGGTTCTCAGCTCGAGGATAAGTGACCTGACCGATCTGAGCGCTAACGGTTTCGACGTCGTCACCCATGATCCACATCAAGCGATCAATCTCGTGGGTACCGTCCATTTGGCCCATGCCGCCGCCCTTCGAGCCGATCAACATCCAAGGCGGACGAGTCCACGGCTGGTACGGCTTGTGCCACATGTCGTGAGCCATCACGAGATCGCCGAGTCGCTTCGAATCGATGAGTTTTTTCATTTCCTGAACAGCTGGGTAATAGCGCTGGGTGTGAGCAGTCATTAGCTTCACACCATTCGCAGCCGCGGCGTCGAGCATCTGCCGACCTTCGACTGAAGTAAGCGCGAGTGGCTTCTCCATGAACACGTTCTTACCAGCTTCAGCTGCATCGAGACCAGCCTGATAGTGAAGCCAATGAGGAAGTGTTCCGATAACAATGTCGACATCGTCACGTTCGAGAACGGCTTTGTAATCCGATACAAAATCAACATCCGGGTATTTGTCTTCCCACGGTGCAGCCGCTTCGGGGCGCTGTTCTGCAACTACCTTGAGTTCGGCTCCAGGGGTCTGATTAACGACATCGATGTAACTTCCACCGATTCGACCTGTGCCAAGTACTGCTACTCCAACCAATTCGTTCTCACTTTCACGTGTGTATAAATGGACAAGGTTTTGTACTTGCCATTTCGGCGGAATTGTAGTCCGCTTGAACGTGAAAAGGGCGATTATTGGTACGTGATTGCTTGTGCTTAGTGATCTAAGCCAGCAAGTCCTTCAGCTCTTGGACGTGATCGACGATGTAATCAGGCACCGGCGCATCGTCCGGGTACTTTTCTCGCCCCATGCGAATCCACGCAGTTTTCATGCCGACCCCGTGTGCTCCGGTTATGTCGGTGTACGGATTGTCACCAACAAACAGAATTTCTTCTGTTTTGATGTCGCCGACGTCGAGCAATCGAACTGCTTCCATGAACACTTCAGGGGCAGGCTTATCGACTCCAAATAGCTTTGAAGCAAGAAGGAACGGCGCTTTCTTGTCCATGCCAACGTTCTCGGCCTTCTGATGCTGGAACTGATCACCGTTCGTGACAATGCCCCATGCCACTTTGTTCGAATTCATCCAATCGACAAAATCGAAGGCACCCGGAAGCACTTTCATGAACTTCACCATGTTCGAAAAGTAGAAGTTGTAGTGCGATTTAGAATCGCCGGGAACACCGGGCCATCGCTTCTGAATTTCGAAAATAGCCGTATTGGCGTCAGTGGCATTATCGGGGGACAACGACCAAAAGAATTCGAGAGCATCTTCCCAGCTCGTAGAACCGTTGATTTCTTCATGCTGGTCGTAGAAAACGCGATAAACGTCATCGTACGCCCCACGCCTATCAATCAGCGTGTCGTCCATATCGAAAAGTGCCGCGCGGAATTTCTGGTTAGTCATAGTTTCAATCGTAAATGTAGCCCTAAGTTATTGCGATAGGACTGAAATTTAAACGTCGATTGGCGACATATCCTCGGCATTCCAGGTTCCGGTAACCCGTTCAGCATAAGAGTTTCCAGCACCTTCTTCAGCATCGAACGGACGTTGAGCAAATATCGATTCGTCCAAATCTGTGCCCAAACCAGGAGCCGTAGGCAGCTCAAAGTAGCCGTCATTTATCTCAAGAGGAGTGGTTTGAACCTTGTCGTGCCACGGCATATCACGAGCAGTTTCTAGAATCATGAAATTCGGAACAGTCGCACAAACGTGCAAAGATGCAGCAGTTGCGATTGGGCCGTTAGGATTGTGAGGGGCGAACTTTATATATTCGATTTCAGCCATCTGAGCGATCTTCTTGATCTCAGAAATACCGCCCGTATGAGCGATATCTGGCTGAATCACATCGGCCAATTGACGATGCAAAATGTCCCGGAAACCATATCGGAAGTACAACCGTTCACCCGTTGCAATATCCATGTTGTGACCAGCAGACCGAATCTGCTCCATCGCATCAAGATTGTCCGGTGGAACAGGCTCTTCGAAGAACGTAATGTCGAACTCTTCAACAGCGGCAATCTGACGGTTCGCAACTGAAGGACGTGATCGACCGTGGTTATCGATCATAATTTGAACATCAGGGCCTAGATATTCCCTCATCGCCTTGATCTTCTCATGCAGTTCGTCGGCAACGTCTTTCTCGTGGAAAGTATTTTTACTCACGTCCCAGCCAGCTGTCTTGAACGCTGTGAATCCCTTATCAACAGCATCCCAGCCGCCTCGAAGGTCGCCTGCATGGGTATAAGCGCGAACACGATCACGAACGGCTCCACCGAGCATTTTGTAGACCGGCAGGTTGTAGATCTTTCCTGTGACGTCCCACAAAGCGATATCGATCGCAGCCATTGCCGAGCCCATTACGACTCCACCGCGCCAAAATCCGTGGCGATACATGATCTGCCAGTTCTTCTCGATCTGAGTAGGATCACGACCAATCAAATTTTGAGCCAGAGACTTGATACCTGATTCAACGGCCAGTTCGTGGCGTTCAAGAGTGCCCTCGCCCCAACCGTGAACACCTTCATCGGTCTCAACTTTGCAGAATACCCAGTTACGGTTTCCGCCCTTCATGATGAATGTTTTGATATCGGTAATTTTCATTTTTTATTACTTAGATCTTGTTCAATGTCGTGTTCTAAATCGTCAATTACGCCAGCAGGTCTCTAGACTGCGAACGAAGGCATTTTATGCCTGAAATTTCAAACTGAAAACCAGTTATATGTCTTTTATACGAGGATAGATCAATAGAGTGAGCGCCACGACCGCCAAGCATCCGACCGAAAGCAGTAAATAGCCCGAACTAACGCCGTACTTATCGGCCACGAATCCCGCAGCAATTCCTGCAGCAGGTGATAGCGCCGTATCCAGCAATGTCGCTGAGATGATTCGGCCTCGCAAATGATCAGGTGCTATTTCCATGAGAGTAGCGCTGTTTCCAGCCCTGAAAAGTGTTTGGGATACGCCTATCCAGATAATCAGCGGGAACGTCATCCATAGATAGTTGGCTCCTGCAAACCCGAGCAAGGCAAGGCCGTACGACGTCGCCGCTATCAGCATCAATCGCCCCTTGTACGAAACGTTCCTGCGAGAAGCGATAAACAAACCACCGCTCAACCCGCCAATCGCTCCTACCGAAGTCAATACACCCATCAGGCCGATTCCATAGACGAATTCTTCTTCAACCAACTGAGGAAGCAGAACCTGATGCGAGAAGCCAATCGCCAACGGGCCTAATCCGAGAAGTACCAGAGCCAGGATTACTCGATGCTGGCCGATATACACAAATCCTTCCACAAGCTGCGATATCGGATTTCCTCGCTTCTTACCCAGAGCAAGCTTGGGAATTTCGATCTTGGTAGTCGTACATATCACGACGGCGAATGCACCAGCCGCCCACACGTACGCCCAGCCAACATCGGTAACTGCGATGAGCAGAGCGATTAGGGCTGGACCACCAAGCCGGGTGCTATTGATGGCAATCGAGTTCAGAGACATGGCGTTCATCATGTCTTTTCTGTCGACTAAATTAGGAATAATCGATGTTCGAACCGGCTGGTTCATCGCCATACCGGCACCCAGACCGAACGCAAGAACGTACACATGCCACAGTTCGACTACGCCAGCAAGCAATAGCACCGCCATGATGACATGCATCAGGAACGTCCAAGCCTGAATGATCATCAGCAGTTTTTGACGATCGAATCGGTCGGCGGCAACTCCGCCAATCAAACCCAAAATCAGCATTGGAATCGCACGCGCTACCAATACGGACGCAACTGATGTTGATGATCCTGTCAGATCCCAAACCAGCCACGAGCGCGCAACCATATCGGCGTGCATGGCGGTCGCTGATAACAGCTGTCCGAACCACAGGTAGCGGAAATTACGATTGCTTAACGAACGGAATGCGGCGGCTAAGGTGTCAGGCATCAACCGGGAGATAGTTCCCTGGTCAGAAGGTGATGGTGGTTGTTCTGTTGCCTGATTGTTGCTCAATACCGGCGCAGTATATGCCTGCGCCATAGCCAAAGGAGGAAGTGATGATTATTCGGCGATATCAATCGGTGAATGAATCGCACGCCAACCTTCAAGCTCTAACGACCGAACATCGTTCAAGGCAATACCAAGTACCTTGGCAGTATCTGATGGAGTCGCCGAAGCACCGTTTAGCAAGCCCAATCTGTGTTGCATCACGCTTCGATGAGCTTCGGGCAGAGTCGATACAGCGTCCCTAGAAAATTGCTTAGCAACATCGCCAGAAATAGACCGTGAGTGCCCGTCGGCAGCACGGAACAGCCGATCCATCATCTTCGTTCGGCCCATAGCCATTAATCGCCTGAATGCGATTTCTGAGAGTCGCTTGTTCTCAGAAGCAAGCAGGGTTGCATCTTCCTCTGCTACACCTTCGAGGCATAGCCATCCCTCGCGTGACCCGCCCGTCCTTAACCCATGAATCGCTAGGCTCCACGATCTCTCATCGCTTGACGCAAGAAGTTCACGTAATAAGTGAATCGCCTTTAGCGTTCCGATCTTACCGAGTTCAAGTGCAGCCGGAATACGATCCGAAAATTCCCGACTCGACAGTTTCGCTTTCAGGGCTGCGAGTAACTCATCGTCTGAGCCGCTCAGTTCTTCGGCGACCCTACGGAGATGTGCGCCTTCTGACTCGTTAGACGTCCTGCTGAGACGAGTTATTCCTGAAGTCTCCGCGGTAGGCGGATTGAACGACACGTCAGCAGGATAATTATTTTTTTGCGGAGATTCTGGCATGGTGCGGCAAGAATTCTACCTATGTCGTTGCCCATAAGCCTGTTCCGCGCATCTTCCCCCAGTGTCTATTCTGAGAAACACGAAATAGTGGTTGATAGCTAGCACCAAGACGATCAGGTGCAGGCCTACTGCTTGAATCATTACGAATAAGAATAGATTGGATATATCAGCTTCAACGGCTTCCGGTTCAACGGGGTCCGCTAACCAGACCGAAAGATGGATATAACGACAATGGGCGAGATAGTCGACTTCTTCCAGGGATCAGCACAACCAGAAATGGAAGCAATTTCAGTTCTGTTAGTAGATGACCAACCGGTTTTCCGAAACGTTGCTCGTTCGGTACTAGAACGAGATGGCGCATGTGAAGTGATCGGTGAAGCAACCGATGGCATGCACGCTCTTGAGATGATGGGCAAACTGAATCCAGACATCGTTGTTATGGATGTGCAGATGGGCGACATGAGCGGTGTTGAAGCAACTCGACGCATTCTCGCTCGACACCCACAGGCAAACGTTGTGTTGACCAGCATGGGTTCCGATTCTGAGTACCCAACGCTTGCACGAGAAAATTGAATCAACTCCTGGAAACGGGACACACCTGAAACTCACTATCCCGTTCGTCGCCCCTTCTGTGGCAACCGAATCACTTGGCCTGCTCAAAAACAAAGCACAGAACACGCTAGGCGAAACCGGCGAACAGCCTTCAGCAGCTTAGGTTGCGGTGCGCACCCAACGAGCAACGCGCATAATCCCTCAGGGTTCGTTAAACCTTCGGCTATTCTCATATTGCTCGACTGTTCGTAGTATCAAACTAGATCAATTCGAACAGCCCCTTGTTGGGCATCATGAGAGCACAAATGTACAGAGTTCTACTAATCGACGACCAGCCAATTTTCCGAGACATCATTCGAGCAATGCTCGATAAAGCCGGCGGATTTGAAGTGGTTGCCGAACGGGAAGATGGAGCACAGGCCGCCGATACGTATCAGGACATTCTTCCTGATGCGGTGATCATGGATGTGCAGATGCCAAAGATGAACGGCTTCGAGGCAGTAAACACTATCCTCGGAATCGTTCCTCAGGCAGTGGTCGTTCTCACCTCAATGAAGCAAGACGATGAATACGAAAGCCTGGCTGAAGAAGCCGGAGCCGCCGCTTTCTACCCGAAACGCCACTTGGACGTTGAAGTCGTTCGCACGCTTATCGAGAAGCGTCATCAACAGGTTCTGGCTGATTAGTAGGCTTCGTCTTACCACGACGCTGCGCCAACGCCGATCCTATTACGACTAGCACTGCACCGACGTATAGCTCTCCACCGATCGATTCGCCGAGTATCCACCAGCTGAACAACACGCCGAATATCGGCTGACTCAGCGACAGAACAGTCACTCTCGATGGCAGATATCGCTTCAGTAGCCATGTTTGGCCGATAAAACCCAATCCTGCGATCAATATGCCTGTGTAGAACAGCGCCAGCACCAGCTTTGTCGTAACAGTGAACGCCTCGTCACCTTCGAATATAAGGCTGGCTATCACGAACGCTGTTATGCCAAATACACTCTGAGCCATCAACAGCTTGTGCTGAGCGATTCCCTGACCCAGCTGCGACAAAAAGACTTGGCGTCCGCCGAGCAGCATCGCCGATACCAGCAACAACAGGTCTCCAATCAGGAAATCTGAACTGGAATCGGCGAATCCTTTGTAGAACACGGCCACCACACCACCGTACGCCACCAGAGTCCCCAACGTTCTCGATCGCGACATTCGATCGCCCGGAACGAAGAAGTGGGCAAACACACCTGTCCACAGCGGAAATGTAGTGGTCACCACAACAGCATGACCCGCCGATGTGTAATCCTGCCCAATGTTCATGAACGCAAGCTGGACTGTGAACAAAACCCCCAAAAGCACTAGAGGTACCCACTCGCGTTTCTGGATTCTGAACGATTGGCGAGTGGCGAGCGCGTATATGAGTACGACGATCGCCCCAAGAATGAATCGCAAATAGCCGAGCCGGAGTGGCCCAGCATCTGCAAGTCCAGCTTTGTTCGCAACAGGATTGCCTGCCCACATCGTTGCAAGCAGAAGCGCGAATGACCCGGCCTTTAACGAAAGCGGCTGCCGCTGGTCTTTCACGGGAGATTTCGAAGTGACTTTAGAATTATCAAATGATGTTGAACTCATACAGTGTCTAGTTCGAACCCACCGCTTGAGCTGCGAGATCAACTACACCAGAAACGTCTTCACACCATCGAGTCACAACCACAAGATCCTTCTCAGGATCGATAACTACACAGTTTCCACCGGCACCTGAAGCCGCGAATGTCGATTCCGAAGCGTGCTTGCCGTAGCGCACACCACCCGTATTTAGCCACCACATGTAGCCATACTGATCGTTTTGATCACAGGGCACGGTCATCATGTCGATCCACTTCTCGGAAATGATCTGCTTGTCTCCCCAGCGACCTCGGTTTAGATAAAGCATGCCAAATCGGGCGTGATCGAGAGTGTCGACCCATAGACCGCCGCCCCAGTGAGCGCCGCCCGAGACCGATTCAGTCACCAATCCATCAAGATTTACTACTGAATGATCGTCGTATCCATGCCACTCCCAGCTACCGGACGCGCCGATATGGTCCATCACCTCACGCTTGATAGCGTCAGGAAGAGGTTCACCCCATACTGCCAAAAGAGCCAGCGCAGTTCGATTTACTCGAACATCGTTGTATTCCCAGTGATCGCCGGGAGCTTTTCGCTCACGCCGTGAGTAGTCGCCAGATGCGCCCATACCTTCAGGATCGAGATTGCGATTCCAATCGACGATATCGGGTTTGGTGTAGAGCGTTCCTTCCCATTCAGAGGTCTGTTGAAGCAGGTGTTCCCACGTAATTCCACGGTTTTGATCTGTATCGAATCCATCAACTGGCTCGCCAGTGTTGATTTGGATGATCGAATGATCTTTTTCGTAGCCAATTACGGCATCAGAAGTGCTTTTGATCATGCCTTTATCGAAAGCTAGGCCAGCCATAGTGGCAACATAGCTCTTCGTGGCACTAAACGTGAGATCGACTCGTTCGATATCGCCCCATTCAGCAACGATGTAACCATCTTTGATAACAACACCAGCCGGACCGCCACGATCCTTGAACGAACCAAGCTTTTCAGCCCATTCAGGGGAGTCCTGACCGACATTGCCTTGGCGAATATCGATCGGCCACTTGATTTCGTTATCTTTTGCGAACTGAACGGCTTCATCAAGCTTCGCCTGATCAACACCAAGGTCGCTAGCGACTTTTCTTTGCCATTCGCCTTTTGGTGGTAGGTACAAATCTTTGGTCGTGGTCACGTTTATTTAGCCCTAATCCTCTAACCGCTTCAAGTACTGACCCAGCCAGTCGTACTCAACAAAATCGACGTATTCGTTCATGAGGGCCTTGGTTATCGGGCCAGCAGCTGAACCATCGCCGATTTGACGACCCTGGAACGATCGAACTCCGCAAATACATAGCGAAGTTGAAGTCAGGAAGATTTCGTCAGCAGTCATGGCGTCGAACAGGTCGATGTCTTTGGTCACAACTGGCACATCGATGCGTTCTGCCATCTCGATCGCCGTTTCACGAGAGATTCCGCCAAGAACGTACTGCTCCTGCGGGGTGTAGATCACGCCGTCTTTGATCGTGAAAATGTTCGATCCGATGCCTTCAGTGAGGAAGCCTCGAGTGTCGAGCAGAATTGCCCACGCCTCTGGATCCTGCGCCTTGGCTTCCATATCGGCCATGATCAAGTTCAAATAGTTGTGCGACTTCGCTCGTGGGCTAAGTGACTCTGGCGGTGTTCGTCGAACCGAAGGAACAAGAATGTCCATTCCGTCTTTGTACAGGCGGGCACGAGGTTTCAGAGGAAGCGGTGCGCACTCGATTATCACGTTCGGCCCACCAGCGGTCTCCCACATATCGCCACCAACCAGATCAACACCACGCGAAATACGCTGTCCTACCCAGAAGTCATCGTCAGGGCCTAGAAGATGAAGATTGGCCTCTAGTACCTCTCGGCTCTTAGCAACCATCTCTTCCTGAGACATGCCCGGATCGATGTCCACATACTTGAGCGAGTCGTAAAACCGCTTAATGTGAGCCTCAAGCTTGAAAATCTTGTGTCCAAACGTGCGAGTCATGTCGAACACGGCATCGCCGTACTTGAATCCACGATCCCTGAAAGGCACTTTGACCTCGGATTCAGGAATAATCTCGCCGTTGAAGTAGGCGACTCGTTCGCCTTCTCGTGCAGTAGTCATGGCTAATGTAACCCTCGTGCTCGTTCCCGTTGTGTACGGGCTTAGATTCGGTATTTGGACGTTTACCAGTGTTCTAAAGCAGAGCTTCGACGCGGACGCCTCACGTATCGCCATCCACCACTAATTGGCGGGGCAGCGCGATGCTACGCCTCATGCACGTGTGCGTATAGTTCCACACTGTATATATGTATGTATGGGCAACTTGAGGTTCAGTATGGAATTAGTCGATCTACCCGAATCG
>Ga0302134_10000324_pt1 | contig 19785 bp, 16 predicted proteins | sample CB9_SCM_MG_FD_203123 | JGI IMG/M metagenome (GOLD analysis project Ga0302134, IMG submission 203123) | Marine microbial communities from Western Arctic Ocean, Canada - CB9_SCM | ecosystem: Environmental > Aquatic > Marine > Oceanic | place: Canada: Western Arctic Ocean | collected 2017-09-19
CCAATACACGAGCCGTATCTTCCATCGAGCGGAAAAAAATAGACCCCTCCTCTTCCTGTTTGTATTTAGGTACTACTCCCCACCTTTCTGCTGCATGGTACTCTTGTCCCCGCTGCATTAGTAATTCCAGAGTAAAATTGTGACTTGCAGCAATTACTTGTACATTTCCTCCATGCAAATGTTGGAAATAATTTGCAAATTCATCTCTATATTCTTCAACCCTGGAACGGAAATACGGTGAAGAACATTCTGGAACTGGATGAAAACTGGCGGACAACTTTTCTAAAGGATCCTTATAAGAGGTGCATAGCTGTTCATATGGGGACATGGTTTCTTCAGAAATCTCTAAACTGACTGAATCAAAATTATTACCCCTTTCAACTTGCTTTTCCTCAATTGTAAATGCTTGAGGTACTGTATCAGTTTTTTTAGATAGATCTGGAATTGGGACACCTTCTGTTAAGGTATCTACCGGAGTTTGTAGCTTTGTTGAATCCTCACGTACTTCAGCCTGATCTGAAGTTTTTGAAAACTGTTCCTTTACCAACTGCTCTATCATCCGGAAATCAATATTTTCCGTCAACAGATCAATGGATCCATCTTCATCGTTTTTAAACTTAGAGGTTAGCTTTGCTAAGTGACTTTGCTGTGTTTTGTAATATTTTGGATTTTTACTTAACCGTTTTAAACGTTTCAAAAAATAACGGTTTTTAAGCATTAGGTATGAACGATAATTTGATGAAAATAACGTTCGCAGACGTTCCGTAAAAAATTTGTTCCGCAGCCCCTCCGGAGCTCCGGAAACCACAACCATTTTGTCTGCCAGCACATCTTCTTCATACAGATCTTCCCGCCGACATTTAAGGACTTTACTCAAGGCCTCTTCCAGACGGGATTTATAGGCATCAAGAGCCGTAGATTCACGTGAGTTATTTGTAAACTGTTCTAACTTCTGAATGACCATTAAAGAACGGCAACTTTTTTCTATTCCAGGAAGTACAACTTTTAAGCCTTTGGTGTCATCATAGTTCGCAACTAGGCGCATTACTGACTTCATATCATAGAGTTGCAGAGAGTGCATGAAGGCCTGCTGTTCAACAGTTATAGGAGCATCAGGTATAAATGAATTGGATTCTGCAAAAAAATGATGAATTGTTGAGGATAATCTTGTGCCAAATTGCTTTAAAATGTCCGGAGCACCCTGCTCACTTCCTCGTTTTAGCATTTCTGCTTCGATAAACTCAATGTGATTTTTCCACTCGGATTGTTTCACTTTGGAGATTTGAGTTGTAGCAGATTGGATTTAAAAAGTATTAGAAGTTTTAGAAGTATAAAGTGGGGTGATGACTAAAACTCTTATTTCAACATTTCCACAATATCCAAGTGGCCCTGTTGTTCTGCGATAACAAGAGCAGTCCTTTCTAACAAATCTGACAATGATGGATCAGCATTTGCGTCAACAAGCAATTTAACGGTATCGCTGCGCCCTTCCAAAGCAGCTTCCATCAATGCGGAACTTCCACTCTTGCTTTGCCAATTAATTTTTGCTCCGTGTTTAATCAACAGCCGCGCAATTTCAGTCCTCCCCTCATTTCCAGCAAGCATCAGTGAGGAGACAGCTTCCGCATCAGTTGCATTAACATCAGCCTTCCAGTCAAGCAATAAACTTACAACGCTTTCTCGACCCTCAAGTGTTGCAAACATCAATGCAGTCATTTTTTGATTGTCAGCAATATTAACTTTTGCGCCTGATTCCAGCAGACTCTTTACAACACCATATCGTCCAAAAGAACTAGCCTCCATCAGTGCAGAACGACCCACATCGTCAGTTTTATTCACTTGAGCTCCTTTTGTCAACAGTTGATTGACAACACTCAAACGACCTTCAATAGAAGCGCTTATCAGTTCATAAAACGGTTCAGAGACACTCATTTCTGTAGAATCAACTTGTAATTCAACCTCCTCCCGACTGCTGCCAAACAAGTTTTCCGGTGTAATAAGATTATTTTGAACTTGAACTATTTCAGACTTTGCGCCTTGGATTGTGAGGTAATTAACGACTTCCAAATAACCATTACTTGCAGCGGCCAAAAGAGCTGTGAAACCTTCTTCATTAACAGCATTTATTTCTGCACCTGCATCTAGTAGCAAACGAACAATTCCTAAATATCCCTCAAATGAGGCTACAATAAGAGCTGTTTCTCCGTAATTTGTTCGGATATTTACATTTGAATTATACTCAAGTAACAGGCGTACTGCAGACAGTTGTCCTTCAAGTGCTGCAAAATACAGCGGCGATGAACCGTCTTCCATAGTGCCGTTCACGTTTGCACCGTGTTCCAACAAAATTTTTGTCATTTCTGTATCGCCGTAACGTACCGATATGGTTAAAGGCGTCAGTCCCAAACCATCTTTGCTTTCGAGATCAGGTTCGTTCTCCAGCAACACGAGCGCAGTTTCATGATTGCCGAAAAGCACTGCCTGCATCAACGCGTTTCTTCCGGAAATATCTTTGCTCTTTAAGTCTGCTCCAGATGCAATCATTCCCCGTATTTGCTCAGCAGTACCACTTCCTGCTACTTGAGATAAATCCAATTCATTTTCAGCAAACACAAGTGTGCCTGCCAAAAACAGAAACGGATAAATGAATAAATTAAAACGCATTTTGGGTGTTTTTTCTTTTTTGTTTAATGTTTTTCTATTTTTTCACTTTAGATGTTTTTGCTCCGTAAAGCAGCACCAAGACCTGAATAACGTAAAACTTTGTGCATTGCGGCAGACTCAAGAACCCTTTGATCTCCCATTATTAAAACAGATTTTTTTGCTCTTGTCAGCGCAGTATAAAGCATTTCGCGACTCATTAATTCCCTTTGAGTTCCTTTTTCTGACTCACTGTTCACACCCACTTTAGTAAATGCAGGCAAGATCAACGCCAGATGATCATATTCTGACCCCTGGCTTTTGTGAACAGAGGTTGCGTAAGCTGGATGCAAATGATGCAGCTCATGCACATAAAATGTTTTGTGTTCTTCTTCAACAGGAAAAACTGCTTTCAACTCTACTTTTTTAGTTACAGGATGTATAAATTTTAAAAAGATTCCCTGATCTCCATTGAAAAGTTTATGCTGATAATTGTTTTCTGACACCATCACTGGTTCACCAGGATAGTGCTCCGAAAATAAATGCTTAGTTCCGTTTTCTGTAAGCCAACATTTTAGAATCATTTGATTAAGTGCTTCAGCTCCAGTTGGCAAAACTTGAGTTGCCGTTAAAATTCGAAAACGCTTTAAATAATTAAACAAATAATCCAGTTGAGAAACAGCAGATTCTACTGCATCAAGCAGATATTCTTGCTGTACCAGAAACATAAATTTTTCATCCTGCAAAAATCGCTTAACCCACCACTGTGCAAATTCTAACAATTGATTTGGAGAATTTGGCTGATTAAGTAACATTACCTTTTCTGACTCAGCATCTTCAAGACCGTTCAATCTCCGAATAATTTCGTGATTTGGGGATTCGGTTTCAAAAAGCAATTCCGGACGCGGATTGAGCTCCATTTCCTTAACTGTGCTGGCCACTCCAAGAATATTACGCCCTGCAGGATCACTGATTTTTTGTCGGTAACTATGAACCAATCTTACTACCGGCACGGGATTACTCACTTCAATTTCCGGGACAGAATCACTATTTTCTGCAGTCAATTCCTGCAACACAGCACCATTTCCAATTGACGGCAGTTGCTGAGTGTCTCCCAGGAGAATAATCCGTGGAACAGATGACTGATACTGCAGTTCTGAAAAGGTTGCTCTCAACAAAGAAATCATCAAATCCTGATCAATCATCGACCCTTCATCTATTATCAGCAAGTCGTGTTCCAAAGGGGCATATTCGTGATATCTGAAGCTTCGGTCTACAGGGTAATACTCTAAAAGACGATGAAGAGTTTTTGCTTCTGCAGCAACATCCAACAATTCAAGATCCTCTTCCAGTTGCTCCAAATTCTCTAGAGAGCGTAAACTACTTACCACCGCCTCAGACATCCTTTTTGCCGCCCTTCCTGTTGGAGCAGCCAATGCAGGTCTTTTTGCTAAACCAAGCCGTTTTAGCACCCTGAGCAATGTGACCGCCACAGAAGTTTTTCCTGTACCTGGACCTCCTGAAATAATTAGAAAGGGATTGGAAATCGCTGACAAAACAGCATCCTTTTGTTCTTCTGCTAATTTTAGGGTGTGCTCACCTAAACGTACCGGATTAACTTCAAGCACGGTTTTTAGGACATTCTCGACTTCAGATTTTTCTGGAAATTCCGGTTGCATGTATAGGCGCATCCGTAACAGTGAAATAAGTTGAATTTCACGCGACAAATTTTTTTTAAAATACAGAAGAGAATTATTTTCTACAAAAATAGATCTTTCTGCACAAAAACCTTCTGCCACTTCTTCAGTACCAGAGCTTGTCAACAACCATTTTTTCCATTCATCCGGAAATATTTCTTTCTCGAAAAAACCAGTTTGTAGAAGTATTGCTTTTATTTGAAATTGGAGTTCTGACCAAGGAAGGCAGGTACTTCCAGAAATTACCGCCTTGCGCATCAGGAGCAATCCGGATAACTGTACATGCAAACGAAGAGTCGCCGCTTCAGTCTTTTTTTTTTGGACTGACTCTCCCAAGGACAAATAATCCAATGCCTGAAAAAAATATTCACTGCCCAGTTGTATTTGAGAAAATTGCTGCCTCAGTCGCTGAAGTGACTCCGTCAAGGCAGGTGCAGCAATTTGTGCTTTGAGAGTATCATCAGTAGATTCTTTCGCAAAACTGGTGCGGGCAGTACCTGCGCTTGTCCATCCAGATGATATTAGTGAAGGACGTGTGAGTTCAGAAGAATCTGTCAAACTGGACATTTTGGCTTGTAAGATTTATACTATGACTGAGTTTTAGGGATTTTTCGAGTATCTCTGTTTTTAGTCTGTTCTGATTAAAGCTGCATCTTTTTATGTTAAATCTTTTTCTGTTGAACAAACAATCAAAACTTTAATAATGAAAAGGCCTTCCCCCAATCATGCCATTAGCTGGTCCGAAGTCAAGCGTCCAATTGTTTGTCTTGCGCCAATGGATGGAGTTACCAATTCTGCCTTTCGACAAATTGTACGAACATTAAGCAAAGACGTCATACTTTTCAGTGAATTCACAAGTGTTGATGGCCTGGTACGAAGCGAACATGTACGTTTGCGCCTGGACTATGAACCATGTGAACAACCTTTTTTCATGCAGCTTTTCGGCAACTCTCCAAAAATGTTTGCAGAAGCTGCCAGAATGGTGGCAGACCGTGGAATATTGGGTGTAGACATCAACATGGGTTGCCCTGCAAAAAAGATTGTCCATTCTCAACATGGCAGTGCTTTGATGCAGGATGTTGACACTGCCTGCAGGATTGTTGAATCAATCCGGGAAGCATGTCCGCTGGAGGTTTCAGTCAAAACACGTTTAGGCTGGAAAAACGAAAAAAACTTAATCAATTTTACTAAGTCTCTTGAATCTGCTGGAATCTCAATGCTAACTATTCACGGACGAACCTATAATCAGGCTTTTAAAGGAGACGCTGATTGGGGACCCATTCACGAACTGAAAAGTCACCTTAAAATTCCAGTAATAGGTAATGGGGATATCCGTGACTACAACGACGGCCTGGCGCATTTAGGTAATCTTGATGGATTTATGATTGGAAGAGCTGCAATCGGGAATCCATGGTGTTTTCAGGATCGACGGAAAGTCCCGGAGCCCACTCATCATGAACGTATTGAACTTGCACTCAAACATTACCATTTATTCAGACGCTCCAAACAAGAATTGGTTGCAGTACGGGAATTTCGCAAGTATCTGGGCAATTATGTAAATGGTTTCAGAAACGCAAAAGAATGGCGCAACCGCTTAATGCAGTGTCTGGATGAAGCATCTTTTGTGGAATGCATGCTGGAAATCAAACGGCTTGAACCACCTCTTGCTTTGGCCGGTTAACTCCGAAAATAATAATGGCCTCAGCATCTCAGAAGTACGAAATATTAGTTTTTTCTCACTTCCCACTGTCCCTGCCAAACTGATAAGAGGAATTTTAATAATTAGAAACACTCTTCAAGTTTGAGATCATTGAACGTGACTCGGCGTGTATAAACCAAAACTAGACTTTAATTCGAGTGGTAATTAAAGCTTAAATTAAAATTGACTCCTGCCTCTCTACGAGGCAACATAATTGAGTACGTTTGTCCGACTCTCTTCTAGACAAACGACTACGACTAAATGCACCCGTAGCTCAGCTGGATAGAGCATCAGTTTGCGGTACTGAGGGTCATAGGTTCGACTCCTATCGGGTGCACCATCCATATCAGTTACTTACATAATTTTAAATTTCAATAAATCTTTATTTTTGTCAACCAACCAAATCGCCATGACGACATCTGACACCACCCATCCATACACTGGAGTTTTTCCCATCGCCCCCACACCTTTCAACGAGGATGAAACCCTTGACCTGCCCGGACAGAAGAGGGTGTTGGACTGCATGGTCGATCAGGGCGTGGACGGCATCTGCATCCTCGCAAACTACTCTGAGCAGTTCCTGCTCACCGACGAGGAACGCAATACCCTGTTGGAACTTTGCCTGAACCACATTGCCGGGAGGGTTCCAGTGATCGTGACGTGTAGCCATTTCAGCACTCGCGTTGCGCTTGAACGAGCCCTGCAGGCCGAATCCGCAGGTGCCAGAATGGTGATGCTCATGCCCCCGTATCACGGTGCAGCACTACGTGCGGACGAGCATGGCACCTTCGAGCATTTTTCTAAAATCGCCCAAGCAGTTTCCATCCCGATCATGGTGCAGGACGCTCCCTTGAGTGGGGTTACCCTATCTGTAAGCTTACTGGAACGAATGGCGAAGGAACTGCCGCAGGTGAATTACTTTAAGGTTGAGATGCCCGGGGCAGCTGACAAGCTGCGGGCGTTGATTGCTGCAGGTGGGGACGAGATTGTTGGCCCGTTTGACGGAGAGGAATCCATCACCCTGATGGCCGATCTTGATGCCGGGGCCACAGGGACGATGCCGAGCGCCTTGCTTCCGGACTTGATCAAGCCCGTGCTGGAACACCACCGCGCCGGACATCGAGAGTCCGCCGCCTCACAGTACGCTAGTATTCTGCCATTGATAAACTACGAAAACCGTCAGTGCGGCCTGCGAGCCACCAAAGCGGCCATGCTTGATGGTGGAGTGATCCAGTCCGACACCGTTCGACACCCGTTCCCACCCTTGCATCCCGATTCCCGCCAAGGCTTGCTGGAACTGGCGCGTCCATTGAGTCCTGTGGTCTTGAGCTGGGGCAAGTAAAACATAGACGGGGAAAAAAATTAGAAGCCAACGCCTAATGTCGAAGGTTACGATTATTACTGGCCCAGCATCGGGCATTATTGGCCGAACCGTTGTAATAAGCTTCCTCACAGAAGGCGCTTTTGTCTGGGCTCCTGACACCGACTGTGACCATTTCGTAGCTTTGAGCCAAAAAATCAGTAGCTCTCAACTTCGCACCCAGACCTCAAGCGCCACCTTGTGGCTATGTCAATGAGTTCCAGCATGAGCGTTAGCCAAGTTACTGATGAGGTGTTATACAACGGCTTGGTTGTGATGCAGGAGCTGCCTGAACTTGAGTAAATAGGAGTAGGGGTGAGCGCACAGGCACCTCCAATCAACACATAAAGTAGTTAGTCGCATTTATGCCTAGATGCTTCCTCAGATGGCCCCACTAATTATTCACAAGTCAGACTTTCTCCAAGTAAAATCCCACATCCTTGTAATTCAAACCGATTGATGTTTTATGGGGGGTTATCCTAATCCAATAATAGGAAACCAAGTTAAACATCGACTCATCGTTCTTTCCGTCCTTCTTTACTCTCAGTGAAAAAACTAATATTCGAATTAATTCTGCTGTTCAGCATTGACATAACTCACAGATTATTGCTCCTACTATCGTTCGCTTGATTTAAGTAATAAGTCAAAGACAACTTTGTTGAACCAATTGTGATTGTTGAAAAGAAACAAATCATTGGGTTTAAGTCGGAAGTCAAAGACACTGTTGTTAAACCAGTTGTGCAAGATAAGAATAGTAAAACGGGAGTTTTATTGAAATTAAGGTGAATACGAAATGGGAATGGAATGAGTATGGTAATAAGGATTATCATGCAATGTACGTAGGTGAAATTAAAAATGGGAAACCAAATATTCAGGGAAAATTAACTATATCCGAAAGAAGAAAGTATGTAGGGTAAATCAAAGGTGGGAAGAGAAATGGTCTAGGAACATTCACCTACTCTGATGGAGCTAAGATGGAGCTAAGCTTGAAAAAAAGTGGAAGGATGGAGAATATCATGATCAAGGAACAATCACTATAACTAATGGAAGAAAATGGGCAAGTGATTTCAGAAGGAATAAACCTTGGAACCTCACATTATTCAACAAAAAAGGAAACATCAATATGAAGTGGGTAAATGAGGAGAAAAAATAACACTCCTTAAAAAACCTCATCATCTCCTGTGAATAACTCACAATAATTCTTCTCCCAAACACCCTCCACAACAATATATATAAAGAACAGGCAAAAGATTAGTTTTATAGCGAATTTGAGCTGCAGTCCATAATCAAAATAGTTGGCACTCTTTTGTGTCTGAAAGGGGGTGGTATGGGTCTCAAGAAGGTCTTTGGAAACTTCTGTTTTTATATGTACGATAACAAACTAAGTTTTCCTTAACTCATAAGAGAAACTATCCTTAACTTGTTGTCCACTTCAGTAATGTTTTCAAATATTTCATGGATGTTGAAGATGTATGATTCAGATTCTAAATTATTTACTTGACAAGTTGAACGTATTTTGGTAGCATTTTGTTAATTGTATACAATTTTAGTAAAATTATTTTTATATCTAATCAATACATTATTTATAAATATTTGATATTATACAGTATTGATAATTAATTCAAATAATTTTTTGGAAAATTATTATCACATAGATTGTTTTGTTAACAATATTTATGTAAAATGAAAAAAGACAATATAGTTTTAGAAAAACTTAGATCAGAGATATTGTCTGGATTTTTAGAGGAAGATACACCTCTAAGAGAAATGCGATTAGCAAAAAAATTTAATGTAGGAAGAGCAAAGATTAGAGAGACATTAATTATATTGTCTAATGAAGGACTTACTTATTCAAAGCATAATTTTGGTATGCGAGTCTCAAAATTTTCAAATGATGCAATAGACAATTTAGTAATTCCTCTTCGTAGAACTGTAGAAATATATTCACTCAGACAATATTTTCACGAAATCAATAGTAAAGATATAAGATCCTGGGAAAATTGTTTGCATAAAATGAAAATTGCTTGTTTGGAGAAAAGTTTTAACAAAATTATTGAGTGTGATATTGAATTTCATAGATTAATAGTTGAAAGATCAAATATTGTGGATATAATTTCTATTTGGAATTTATTGATCTCAAGAGTTCAGGGTCATTTTATGAGAAATTATCATAAATACAGAGACCCAATGGAGATTTATTTTGAACATGAAGCTATTTTTTCTATGTTCAGAACAGGGAAGTTAGATGCTGCTATTCAAATACTTGAATCGAATATAGAATAAATTTAGGATCAAAAATGAAGATATTAGCAATTGGAGCACATCCAGATGACGTTGAATTTCTTTGTGCTGGGACATTAGCACTATATGCTGCTCAAGGTCATGAAATATTTATTGCTATTGCTACTAATGGCAATGTAGGTTCACCAACTTTAGAAAAAAATGAGATTAGTGCAATTAGAAAAAAAGAGTCCATAGAATCATGTAAACTAATTAATGCAAAATTGATATGGATGAATTTTGACGACGAGTGGTTATTTGATAATAAAGAGACTAGATCGGTTTTTATTGATGCAATTAGAGAGGCCCAACCTGACTTGGTGTTTATACATAATAAATGTGATTATCATCCAGATCATAGAAATGCAGGGCAAATAGCTGAAGACTGCAAAATACCAGTATCTGTAAGACTGGTTAAAAGCAATTTTGAATACTTGAAAAAAATTCCACACATGTTTTATATGGACAGTATAGGTGGTATTCAATTTGAGCCTGAATATTATGTAGATATTTCTTCAGTTATAGATTTGAAGGGGGAAATGCTTAGATGTCATAAAAGCCAGGAAGATTGGTTAATAGCATTATATGATGAAAAACCAATAGATTTAATGTATAAACAAAGCAGTTTTAGAGGTTTAAATGCAGGTTGTAAATATGCTGAGGGTTTTAGACAAGTTCTTACTTATCCCTTAGTTGGTTCATATAAACTTTTACCATAAAGAAAGGAGATATTATGTAAAATAATATTTATATAAATTTTATTCAATTAATTATTTTTCTTAAAACTATTATGAAAAGGTAAATATGAAAAAATTGTCATTTGTTATTGCAATATTTTTTTTATTAGGGAATATCTCTTTTGCAAAGGAAATCATTAGGCATATTCATTGGACTCAACCTCCATATGATGAAATTATAATGCAAACAGCTAAAGAATTTATGGCAGAAAATCCAAATGTCGAAATCAAAATTCAACTAGTTGCAGATGCGGATATGCCTACAAAAGTCAGAACTGCTCTCACAGGCAATGGTGTCGATACTTTTGCTATGCCTAATATGCAATCACCTTGGTTTATGGCCAATGGAACAACGGCAGAAATAATACCGTCTGCATTTGGAAAAAGTACGGTTCAAGAAGTTGTAGATATGTGGTTACCTGGTTCAATAAAGAAAACTGGCGGTTTTTATGAGGGCAAATATTATGGAATCCCTCATGAAATGAGTAATTATGCGGCATGGGTAAATACCGCACACATGAAAGCTGCCGGGTTAGACCCTGTAAGGGATATTCCCAAAACTTGGCAAGAGTTCAAGTTAATCGGTAAAATTCTTACAAAAAAAAATAATGGTGTTATTACCAGAAATGGATTTGCTATAAACACCAAAGCAGCTATATTTCCATTTCTAATTTTACATACTCTAATGCAGCAACAGGGGCAGGATTGGTCGTCAGAAAAAGGTCTGCATAAAAGTTTAAGTACTAAAGGTGGTCTGGAAGCTTTCTCTACTTTAACTAATTGGGCAACAAAAGATGGTATCTTTGATCCAGGCCTTTTTGATAATGAAAGAGAAGGATTTGGAAATGGTTTAACATCACAATTTTTAACAGGAGGAACGTGGTATTGGGGCGTTTTAGATGGATACTCGGTTAAAAGAAATGAGGTTATGCCAATAAAATATCCAAGATTTAAAGATGGTAAAAATATTGGTGGTGTAGCATATGGATACTGTGTTTTTGTAGCAAAGCAAACAAAAAACAAGGAAATGGCTTGGAAATGGTTAAATTATTTGGAAAGTCGTCCTGAAAAATATATTGTACACGGTTGGTTTCAACCAAGGAAGAGCCTAGATAAGACTCTAGCCGCAAAGTATATTCCGAACTATGAGGTATTTGGTGAAGAATTCGAGTATGCTGCATCCATAATAGCATCTGCAAATTTTGCTGAATTACAAGATGCTGTTGGTGGAGCAGTTCAAAGAGTTTTATTCGAAGGCACATCAAATGAGGACTCTTTATCAATGCTTAAAGATGATGTTGAAAATATTTTAGAAATGTAATTCGATTTTATTGGCACTGCCAAAAGCAGTGCCAATAAATATAATTGGGAAATATTAGTGATATCAATTTCAGTAATAAATAAGTAATGAAATACAAAGAAAGTATCCAAAATAAAGGGTTTTATTTTGTTTTACCATCATTAATCATATATGGAATTTTTTTAATATATCCGATGCTATCAGCATTTCACTATTCTTTTTTTAAATGGAATATGATTAGTGAGAGTAAATATGTTGGATTGAAACACTACATAAGGATGTTTGGTGACAGAAGATTTTGGAATTCGTACATAACAACATTACATTTTACCCTTATAAGTGTTGTTATAATTATTATTTTCTCATTTTTGTTAGCACTACTATTTCAAGAAAGAATAATGTTTAAAAATGTTTTTCAATCCGCCATATTTCTACCTGTTATTTTAACTATGGTAGCAATAGCGGTCGTTTGGCAATTTATGTTTCAATCAACAGGGGTTTTTTCTAATATATTTTTAGATATTTTTGGAATAAATATAAAATGGCTTACCTCGAAATCGGTTACACCCTACTCAATGATTCTTGTAAATGTTTGGAAGATAACTGGGTATTATATGATTATATTTATTGCAGGACTTTTGAATATTCCGAATACTTTTTATGAGGCAGCTAAAGTTGATGGCACATCATATCTTCAGAGATTATTCTATATTACGATCCCCTTAATGAAGAATACCTTTATCCTTGCATTTGTATCAGGAGTAATTTTCTCCTTTGCGGCATTTCCACAACAATATGTTATGACTGAAGGTGGACCAGCTCGGTCTACAGAAGTTTTAGCCTTGTTGATCTATAAACAAGCATTTGAGTTTACAAAATTTGGTTACTCGTCTGCCATATCTGTAGCTTTCTTCTTGACATTGCTGATTTTTTCACTAATACAGTTTAAAATATTTAAATCAGAATCTGATTATTAGATGTTAAAGATATTAAAGTACTTTTCATTAGTATTACTACTAGTAATATTTTTGTTCCCATTTTTCTGGATGGTTGTATCATCCTTCAAACCAACTTCAGAAGTTTTAGCAATACCTGTAAATATTTTACCTAAGAATTGGCAGATTGATGCTTATACAAATTTGTCAAATTATACAGAGTATGATTTTACAAGATATTTTATAAACAGTTTCATTGTAACATTCTTTGCTGTTCTTTTAGCCGTAATTCTATGCACTACTGCGGGATATGGGTTTGCCAAATACAAATTCAAATACAACAATTTAATCTTCATTATTGTCCTTTCAACAATAATGATTCCTTTTCAGGCAATTGTGGTTCCATTATTTATATTAATGAGGGATTTAGGATTACAAAATAGTTATTTAGGTCTAATAATTCCAGAGAGTCTAACAGCATTTGGGATATTTTTAATGAGACAGTTCTTTTATTCTATACCAGATGAAATTATTGAATCAGCAAGAATTGAAGGTGCCTCAGAATTCAGAATATTTTGGAGTATTTCTCTTCCTCTAGCTAAAACAGCTATTTTTGCCCTTGTAATATTTCATTCTCAGTGGGTGTGGAATTTACTTCTATGGCCTCTTATAATTATCTCTTCACCAGAAATGAGAACAATTCCTCAAGCAATAGCACTTTTTTCTGGAGTATACTTTACTCCATATCCAGAACAATTAGCTATAAGTGTACTGGCTTGCTTACCACTACTAGTGATATTTATGTTTTTATCGAAAAATTTTACAAAAGGTATAACTTTAACTGGATTAAAATAATCAAAATAAGGACTTATGAAAATTATAGATGTTGAAACTATTTATATAAAAGAAAAAAAGATAGAAAAAAGGACCGATGGTTCTCAGGATGCCCTTTTAGTAAAAATCACTACTGACGCTGGTATTATTGGATGGGGTGAAGTTGATAGCTGTCCTGTAGTCGCTGATGCAATAATTAATGCTCCTTATTCACATAAGCTTGTTGATGGATTAAAAAACATTATTGTTGGAGAAAATCCTTTAGAAATAGAAAGTTTGTGGGACAAAATGTACCAAAATACCATTTACTATGGAAGGAGTGGTGCTGTTATTCATGCTATGGCAGGCATTGACATAGCTTTGTGGGATATTAAGGGTAAATTCCTAAATTTACCCATATATGAATTGATGGGCGGTTGTTTTGTTGACAAAATGAGAGTCTATTCTTCTAACATGTTTCAATTTAATATAGAAGATACTTTGGAAAGAGTTCAAATTGCAATAGATACAGGACATACTGCAGTTAAATTCGGTTGGGAACCTTTTGGCTTTGATGAAGCACTTGATCTAAAATATGTCGAAGAAATTAGGAAAAAATTGGGTAATAATTTAGATTTTATGCTTGACGTAGGACTGATTTGGGACGCTAAAACTACTATTAAAAGAGCAAAAGCATATGAGCCATACAATTTATTCTGGATAGAAGAACCTCTCCATCCAGATAATTATCATGGTTATGGAATAGTATCAGATAAATGTATACAGCATATTGCAGCAGGAGAGGAAGAATGCAGTATTACCGGATTTAAGAATCTAATTGATTTAGGAAATATAGATATTGTCCAAATTGACGTGACACGTTGTGGTTTAACTCAAGCAAAAAAGATTGCTGATTATGCCAACATATTAGGAAAAAAAGTGTGTAATCACAATTTTACTACAGATATCAATTCAGCCGCATCACTCCACTTTTTGTGTTCAATACCCAATTCATTGGTAATGGAGTATTGCCAAGAAAAAGGAGAGATTTCGAGAAAATTATGTAGTAATCCCGTAAAGATAAAAGATGGGTTTGCTCACTTGCCAACAGAGCCCGGTCTGGGAGTAATTCCAAATAAAGAAATCATTGAAAAGTATAGAGCTTAGTGGATAAAAAACCATTATTAGACAAGGTTGCCCTCGTTACTGGAGGAGCACAAGGAATTGGCAGTTTCATAGTAAAAAGATTTTTAGAAGAGGGAGCCTCTGTGATAATTGCAGACATAGATAATGATGAGTTTAAAAAGAACTTTAAAAAAAATACTAAAAACTTATTGTTTATTAAAGCAGATTTAACACTTTCAGATGACATAGATAAGGTTTACAGGTTAATCCATGGTAAATTCAAAAAGTTAAATATTTTAGTAAACAACGCTGCAATACTTGATGCAACTCCCCTTAACAAACTTTCAATGTCACGTTTTAATCATGTGATTAATAATAATTTGAACTCAGTTTTGTCTGTCTCATTAAAATTCATTAATCTTTTGAAATCCAAAAAAGAGAATAACAAAATATTAAATATGTCTTCAATTATGGGAGTCAGGGGATCTAAAGATTCAATACCTTACTCAACAGCAAAAGGAGGTGTTGTTAATCTAACCAGGTGTCTTGCAGTTGATTTAGCCAAATTTAACATTAACGTTAATGCAATATGCCCAGGATTTATCAATACTAGAATGGCATTGCTTCCAGATGGAACAGGACATGAGTACGAAACTGAAATGTTCAAAGATGTCTACTTAAAACATGAGAGAATACCTTTAATTAGAACTGGGAAATCAGAGGATATTTCTGGACCAGCACTTTTTCTATGTTCAAAAGATTCAGATTATATTACAGGACAAATGTTACTTGTAGACGGTGGAATAAGCGCAATATTCTAAGTACTATAAGAATTTTCTTTTAATCCTTTTTCCTTTGTCCTAATTAAAAATGTTCTCCCAGATTCAGGATATTTTTCCCAATCTTTTTCTTCCATCCCGTCTGTTGCAGAAGTTACGACCAAGTCTTTAAAATTTTTGCCTCCAAAGCATAGAGAAGTTAAATTAATTGAAGGCAAATTAAATTTTTTAACAATGTCTCCGTTTGGTGATTGTTTGGTTATTATTCCACTTCCCCAGTGTGCGATCCAGATGTTTCCTTCCTCGTCAACAGTTATTCCATCAGGGTATCCGTCTTCTTTATCAAACTTATAGAAAAATTCCTTTTCAACACTATTATTATTTTCTTTGGATAATTTATACCTATATGTTTGGTATGCAAACGTATCATTAAAATATATATAATTACCACAAGGTGAAAAAGCAGGACCGTTAGATACTTTAAAACCTGTATCAATTAACTGTAGATTTTTATTTTTATCCAACTTCCATAAAGAACCTTTTTCCTCTGTTTCATCAATATGAGATGTACTTATCCACAGATTATTATATCTGTCAATTTTTAAATCATTATATATCACGTCTTGTTTTGTGCTCTCTGGATGAGAAAAATCTCTCATCTTTAATGAATCTAAATTAATAATTGATAATCCATTTTTATGGGATATTATTAAACTTTCAAAGTTATTATAAAGTGCAATTCCACCAAGTGGAGTCTCTAGATCTATTGTTTTTTCAGTTAAATCTTGATTAATTGGATTATAAAAAAATATTTTACTTTTTAAATAATCTAACCAAATAAAATTATTAGTGCCCTCATGCCATATAGGAGATTCTCCAAGTAGACATTTTTTATCTGAAATAATTTCGTAAATCATTTTATTCACATATGGTAGTATGAAATTTATTTAGTTAATAATTAAAGAAGCTACATTTATATATCCTAAATATTTCCACCTGAAATAAGACTTTTATGTTTTTTCCATGTTATAAAGAAAAGTACTAAGACAATTGGAATCAATGAAAGAGCAATAATGTTCCCATCAAAGATATAATAGAACCAATATCTTATAGGATTTCCCCCATCTGTAAATGCACTAATATTCCCTGAAAATTCTCTAGTATAATCTAAGCCAATTTGACGTGAAAGATTTGTGAATAATGGAGCAAACTCTGTTGCTATTAAAAGATAAGCAATAATTATTGGTATCCCTAAAATAATTCCGCGAAAAACATTACTCTCACAAACAATAACTATGACCGCCATTACTGAGATTAAATTTGGAAGATCTCCCAATGGTATAATTTTGTTTCCTGGTAAAACAAAAGCAATGATAATAGAGATTGGCATTAAAATTATACCAGTGACTATAACTGATTTGTTTTGAAAGAGAACTGCAGAATCTATGGCAATTACCAAATCCTTTTTATTGGGAAATATTTTTGTAATCCGAACCTTTAAATTTTTTGAGAATGGTTCCATCCCATTTCCAATGAGACTCCCACAATGTGGAAGTAGAAACATTACTGCTGCTATATTTATACAAAGTTCGGATAGTGACTTTATGTCATATTCAGCCAAAAATCCTAAAAATATTCCAACTAAAACTCCAATTATCATGGGTTCTCCAAAAATTTCTAATCGAGTTGTTGTTTTGTTAGCGTTAAACCGCAATCTTTTTATCCATGGAATTTTATCTAATAGTATATTAACTGTAACAGCATATGGTAGTAATCCTACAACTGAAACAGGACTGACAGTAATGCCTTCTAAACCACACTCCCTGTTTACATAAGGAGCAGTCCAGTCTGATAGTTTTATGCAATAAATACCAATTAAGAGAGTCGCTAACATACTTAAAAGGAAACTATGATTTGTATTTTGAAGCAAAGCTCCTAATAATGCAAAATGCCAGAAATTCCAGATATCAATATATATTGTTCTTGTCGCATTCATAGCAATCATTATTAAATTTGCACATATGATCATAGGTATGGTCAAGGGAGCAATTGAGGAAGCCCAAGTAATACCTGCTAATGGTGGCCAACCTACGTCTAAGATTGGGTAGTTCAATTCACGTTTAGAAATTATCATTTCTACTGGAGGGGCAATATTTATTACAAAAAAATCAAATAACAAAAAAATACCTGCAAATCCAACTCCTAGTTTCAAAGCAGATACTAATATTTTACTAAACTTCATGCCTAAAATAGCTCCGAGTATAATCATAAATATCGGAAGCATTACGAATGCTTTAAAACTAAAAATGAAAGAAATTAATTCTTCAAATGTATTCATATTTAATTTATAATTTTCTATTTTGAATAGTAGCTAATCTCTGAATTTACAAGGGAATGATCATTAAATGTGGAATAATTTGGAACAGGAAAGAATAGTAGTGTGGTTGAGGTGGCGTCCACCACTTGTGCTGATATCATTGAAGAAAGTTATTTAGAGAAGAAAAATACCAATAAATGATCTTCTTCGGAACACTCAAAATAAGAAGCTTTTATATTTATATATGATATTATATAAATTTAATCAAATAACCTTATTTTGAATTAATATATACTACATCAAATAACCACTTGCCTCGTTCGTGCGCGTAGTAATACCTTATCTATACATCCTTATGAAGGCAACGGGGTTGCGCCAGTTTCCATTCTTATTCCTTTGCCGTTTTTTAAATTCATAACAGCTAATACTGCTTCCTTGTCTCCGCTTGGAAAATCTGTAAATCGATGTGTAACAACTATGTCATCGTTTTCATAGATAACTCTATAGTTATTATGTACAACTCGTGGACCATCTAATGTCCACATATTAAGAATCTCTTCCTTTAATATTTATTTACCAGATTGATGTCTCACAAATACAAATTCATCATCCGACACTTCTGATAAAGCATCTCGATCTCTCGAGTCGAATGCCTTATCCCATTTTTCTGTAAAACTCATTTATTGCTTTAATCTTAAAATTGATGTGGAAGAAGTTGAGAGTTATTTCCCAATTTAAACTTCTAAAATCAAGAATAACATCAGCCAAATAAACTCCCAAGTAAAATCTCCGATTCTTGTAAAACATCCCACCAACAATAAAATGATAATATTGACATATGGTAGACATAGGTGTAGTGTTCGCAATTATAAGGGATTGAATCGACAATCTCTCGTACAGATTCAGTAACTCTGGATTATCTACTCAGAGTCTCTGATTGCATTTTAAGAATGTAAGTTAGAATAGGAGCTACAGAAGCACGATGGATTTTGGAAACTGGAAACGCTGGCTACTGAACGGGGTGCTGATCCTCACTATTTTTCTGGCGGTGAGTGCATGGCAGGGGCGGAACTTGGTTTCGAAACAAACACCTGCACCATCATTTCGGCTTTCTGCCCTTTCCGGCCCACCCGTTGCGTTGGAAGATTTGCGTGGACGCCGGGTACTGCTCTACTTTTTTGCACCGTGGTGCAAAGTTTGCGATCTCAGCATCAGCAATCTCAACTGGGTTAGGAAGCTCCGGGGTGAAGAATCGGTCTCCATCTTCGCTGTCGCCCTTTCCTACACGGAGTTACAGAGTGTCGAAGCCTTTCTGGTGCGTAATACCCTCGACGTGCCCGTACTCCTCGGCACCCCGGAACTACTCAACTCCTATCGCATCCGCGCCTTTCCCACCGTCTATGCACTTAATGAATCCGGGGACATCGATGGCTCCACCGTCGGCTACGCTACCACCCTTGGCCTCTGGTGGCGGACGTTATGAACCAAACGAGTCCACCCTCTTACCAATCCTGCAGTAAATGCATTGAAAGCACTACACACACGTAAGACTTTTTTAGATTTACATATAGGTGTCTACCAGCCCTAATATTCAGTGCAATTCTGTAGCACCTTTTATGAGGCTCACACGAGAAGATTTTTGTGCCAATTTTGTGCCATTAGCTTACATAAACAGGCCATATTTGGGGACATGTGGCATTATTGAAGAGCAATCATCTTACTGATATTATTATTCTTATTTGTTGCAGTCTGTCCCTGAATACCTACTATCAAAGTTTGCGGTACTGAGTGTCATAGGTTCGACTCCTATCGGGTACACCAGTCTTTCCAACAGATTACACTCCCGAGATTCTTGTAATACAAACTGATTGATGTTATATATTGATTTCTAATAATCTAACCAACAAGAAACATTATTGTGTTTGAATGGATATTAAGAAAGATTTTCAATTCTACTTTGAAACAGGTTCTCAGGTTTTCTACATGATGGAATACCTTCTCCCACCGATTATTCTTTTCCTTGGAATCATTTTATTCTATGTCTTTATAAAGAAAAGAATACTTAGAGATGAGAAGGAGGATTTGGAGAGTCTCAAACTGTTG
>Ga0302134_10000325_pt1 | contig 19771 bp, 21 predicted proteins | sample CB9_SCM_MG_FD_203123 | JGI IMG/M metagenome (GOLD analysis project Ga0302134, IMG submission 203123) | Marine microbial communities from Western Arctic Ocean, Canada - CB9_SCM | ecosystem: Environmental > Aquatic > Marine > Oceanic | place: Canada: Western Arctic Ocean | collected 2017-09-19
GTTCGCTTCAGCCGTGCGTTTTCCCGCTCTAGCTTCTTGAGTCTTTTCGCCTGATCGAGGTTGATTCCACCGTAATCCCGTCGCCACCGATAATAAGCGTGGTCGGTGACACCGATCTCTCGGACTGCCTGCCCAACACTCTTGCCACCTGCAACGGCAACTTCGACTTGCCGGAGCTTATTGAGTACTTGTTCCGGGCTATGACCTTTTCTTGGCATTTCTGCATCCCTTTAATTTGCCCATTATCTGATCTTTCAGATGGACACGTTTGAGGGGGGCAGGTCACAGGCATCGTCATTCTTACTTTGGTGAATTATCGCCAATCGATCTGAGAGTTCTTCGGCCTCTTGCATGTAGTGCGTCGTGTACAAAATAGTCACACCATCGTTCTTGCACAGATCTTTCAATAACTTGCGAAGAGTACGAGCCCCATTCGGATCGAGACCAATAGTAGGTTCATCGAGAATTAGGACTCTTGGTCGGTGTATCAGTGAAGCAGCGATAGCGAGTCTCTGCTTCATCCCCATCGAATAGGTTTCGACGTACTGATCCATACGGTCAGTCAACCCAACAGTCGCTGCAATTTCTACGACACGATTCGTATTTTCACGTCCACGTATTCCGTAGAGGCTGGCGAAGTATTCAAGATTTTGTCGGCCAGTGAGTTTCCAGTAAACGCTACGTTCGCCACGGATCGACACGCCGATATTTCGACGAACAGCACGCTGGTCTCTAGCTACATCGTACCTGGCGACTTTGCACAACCCACCGTCGGGCAGTAGTAGCGTGCAAAGAATTCTTGCGGTCGTAGTTTTACCTGCGCCGTTAGGCCCCAATAGAGAGAAAAACCCACCTTCGGCAATATCAAGATCTAACCCTGATACCGCCGCTACATGTTTGTATTTCTGGCCTGAAAATAAACGTTTAAAACCTGAAGGCTTACTCACAGCTCTATTGATTTTTTTCTAAGGAACGTACTTCGATCATTCATTTCGCACATATCACTATTAGTAGTTTCTTATCTCATCAGCCTTGACACCAGCGCCCAAACTACAATAGCGACAGAATAACAGTATTATGCGCTTTATGTATACAGGCAATTTTCGTTCGATAACAGTGGAATCATTTGGGAACCAGATAGATTTCCGTTATTGAAATAGATCGATTAGGTTTCCGGAGGTTCGAATGGCTCCCCGAGTGATAATGCTGTGCACAGGCACTCCTGCTCCCGATATGGCGCACTGGGGTTCTTCGTTTCTTGTCGGAATCGGCGGTGAGTGGCTGATGTTCGACTGCGGCCATGGTGCGAACTACAAGCTTCACAAAGCCGGATTCCAAGCGACTCAAGTCGACCGAATGTTTTTCACCCATCATCATTCCGATCACGATGCCGATTACCCATCGTTTCTCCTAACTCGGTTCGATATGTCCATCGGAAAAGAAAGTGAGCTGGAGGTTTACGGACCTAAGCTAACCGAGCAATTAACAGAACGTTTGCTGGGAGAAGGAACTGGGGCGTACTGGCACGACATTGTCGCCAGAACAAAGCATCCTCTAAGTGTCGCCGCATATGTCGAACGAGGTGGTATTCCGCCACGTAAGCCGCCTAAGATTCATGCACGAGATATCGGCCCTGGAACGGTGGCTACGGGGAAGAATTGGGAGATAACCGCTGCGCGTGTTGATCACGTTCAGCCGTATCTAGATTCACTCGCATACCGAATTGATTCTGATGAAGGATCGATTGTTTTCTCTGGCGACACCAGTCCATGTAAGTCACTCACCGACCTCGCAACCGGGGCTGATTTACTTGTCATGGAGTGCATCAAAGTTGATGAAGATATGATCCCGGGGTCACCCAGCTACGAAACTGAAACCGGAACCTTTGGCGCTGCCCAAACTGCAGTTGATGCAGGTGTGAAACGACTAGCGCTGGTACACCAACAAGGAAAAATGGAAGAACCCGTCCGAAAATCACAAGCTCTATTCGAAGTGAAGAGCGTCTACGACGGACCGGTAATCTGGGGCGAAGAGCTACTCGAAGTTCCGTGGGAGTAGTTCACAAGCATCACGTGGACTAGAAACGACCGATATTTAGCAGTTCAATATTGTGGCGAGTTTCGCCATTGATAGAGAGATCGCCAAGTATTTCGCCTACTACACTTGCGAACTTGAATCCGTGCCCCGAAAATCCGGCAGCAATCGCAACCTGCGGATATCCAGGGACAGTATCGATAATGAAGTGTTCATCAGGCGTGTTCGTGAACAAACAAGTCTTTAACGTCATGATCGTGCCGTTCGCTTTTGGAAAATAACGCGCCGCAGCCGCCCTCAAAATATCTTCATCTTCCTGCGTAACTTCACGTTCGACGTGATCAGGATCGGCCACCTCTTCTAAGTGGTGATAGCGACCTATCTTGAATCCCGGTATTCCGAATACTGGGAAGCCGTAATACCTGCCTTCTTCAAAATAAGCGTTAAACACTGGGAACACATCAGGCGTGAACAACGACGGTTCTTCGGGTTGCAGCCATGCGAGAACCTGTCGCTCTGGAACGGCTAGTTCTTCGAGTGAAGGGATCATCCCAGAGGCCCACGCTCCAGCAGTTATCACAAGCCGATCAGCGGTGTATTCCGAGCGGTCGGTGAATACTCGAACGCCGTCACCCTCCGGCTCCCACTTAGCAACTGATTCCCGAGCGTGGATCGTTGCGCCTTCAGCAACAGCAGCGTTCACATAAGCGACGATCGAACGCTCAGACAGGACGAATCCACCATCTCGCTGATACAGCCCCATTTGTCCCGGTGGCATCTCGTAACCGGGAAAGCGTTCATTTATCTGATGATGGTTCAGAACTTCATGCGGGATGTCATGTTCCAAACAAGATTTCAGTGAACCTTCGAATACTTCGTGACCTGATGGGGCAGTATCGATCGACCCGATTTTAAATAGAAGTTGCTCTCCTGCGATCGTTTCGATTTCTGACCACATCTCATACGCCCGTCGGAGCAAAGGTACATACGAAGAATCTTCGTAATATGCCAGACGAATGATGCGGTTTACCCCATGAGACGAACCTTCTGAATGCGGTATATCGAACTTTTCGATTCCAAGGACTTTCTTGCCGCGCTTAGCCAAGTTATAAACAGCTGAACTGCCCATACCGCCAACACCGATAACTATGGAATCGAAATGCTCTGCCAACAAAGGTTCTCCTGATGAATAAATAATTCCGAACTAGACGTTGATAGTCTCCTTGCCGAACTTAGCACAGCATCCACCAAATCCGTGTGCGTACCGACACAGGGCAATAGTAGAGTTCCGAATTATTGCCTCCACACCGAGTCGAACGTGTTCTGTATTAAAGGATTTCCGAATCATATGACCCAATCTTCAGTTGGAAATAATCCCACAGAAACTAAACAGCCAAATATCGTACTGATAATGGCAGATGACCTCGGATGGTCAGACCTTGGATGTTACGGGTCGGAAATCAGAACGCCTAATCTTGACAAACTGGCGGGTAAAGGTGTTCGATTTACCCAAATGTATAACTCGGCCCGATGTTGTCCTTCACGAGCAGCCCTGTTGACTGGACTCAATCCTCAGCAGGCTGGTATCGGGCACATGATCAACGATCTCGGAGTACCGGCTTACCAGGGCTATTTGAACGACAACTGCGTCACCATCGCCGAAGTGCTGAAAACATCTGGATATAGAACGTTGATGGCAGGCAAATGGCATGTGGGCGGCGAGCAAGGAAATCTGCCAGAGGGCTGGCATCCCGACATGCTTGGATATCCAACACCGAAAGGTCGAGGATTTGATCGGTTCTACGGGATTCTCTCGGGAGGAGGTAGTTACTACAACCCAAACATGTTGATGGACGATTCAACTCGAATAAGCATTGATACCACCGATTACCATTTCACCGATGCGATCGCATCTAAAGCAACTCAGTTTGTCGACGATGCTGTGCACCGGGACGAACCGTTCTTCTTGTACATGGCATTCACCGCTCCACATTGGCCCCTACATGCGTGGCCGGAAGATATTGAAAAGTACCGTGGAAAATACATGAAGGGGTGGGATGAGACGCGAATGAACCGCCACGAGTCACAGCGGGGGCTCGGAGTGGTTGATCCCAACTGGGAACTCTCTCCGCGCGATTCAGGCGTACTGCCATGGGATGACGCACCTGACCAAGAGTGGAGAGATCTTCAGATGGCCGTGTACTCCGCCCAGGTAGAACAGGTCGACCGTGGAATTGGTCAGTTAATGGAAAAACTCGAAGAAACCGGAGAGGCCGATAACACGGTAGTGGTTTTCCTTGCGGATAACGGTGGTTGTGCGGAATTCCTAGCCGAAGACTCGCCAGCTCCGGATCCGTCCCGCTACAACTACCCTACCGTCGATGGTCGAGTAGTCCGAACAGGGAACTCTCCGTCTATCGATCCCGGGCCTGCCGACACGTTTGCCAGTGTTGATATTGCTTGGGCAAACGTGAACAACACTCCATTTCGGCTGTTCAAGCACTACACTCACGAAGGTGGAATATCGACGCCGTTCATAATTAGCTGGCCAGATGGCGTGGCTGACAAAGGCGCTATTTTCAATAATCCAGCCCACATTATCGACATCAATGCGACTCTGCTGGATATCGCTGGGGCTAAATACCCGACTACGTTCCAAGGCAATGACATCAAGCCTCAAGAAGGCGAATCATTTGCAGACGTATTAAAGGGTCACGACTGGGAGAGAGACCAACCCATTGCCTGGGAACATGAAGGCAACCGAGCAGTGAGGATGGGCGACTGGAAATTAGTCAGTGAAATAGGTGACCCTTCGGATCCTGATTCGAAGGCAGATTGGGAGTTGTACAACATTCGAGATGACCGCACTGAACTCAACGATTTGGTCGACAACGAACGTGAGCGATCAAAGGCAATGATTCGGTTCTATAACGAATGGGCGGAACGTTGCGAGGTTGAGAATTGGGAGAATCCGGGATTCACGCTTCGCCCCAAATTACCGACTATTACCCGACACAATCATGGAGGCGGTCCAGTGATCGCAGCCCGGTTGGGACCACGGAGAGAACTACCTACCCCGTAGCCGTATCATCAGAACAAACGGACTAGTGGTAGCCCAACAACTCTTTCCTACTAATCTCGATTCCAAGCAACTTAATACATATAGATCATGGTTTCTTAGATTCGAGATACACTCACAGCCGTTCGACACTTCACCTATGTTTCAAAGAGGATCTGGCCTACACACGGCTCGGAATAAATGCACTACAAGACGATTTCTGAACTTGCACCGCTTATCGAATCAGGGCAACTTTCGCCTGTCGAATTAACTCAATCACAACTTGATCGTATCGACAAACTCGATTCCAAATTAAAGTCGTACGCAGCGGTCACCGCTGATTTCGCTCTTGAACAAGCAAAGATTGCTGAGCAAGAAATTTTCGACGGCAATTACCGTGGAAAACTGCACGGAATTCCGATCGCTGTCAAAGATCTTTGCGACACCGCAGGGATCAAAACTATGGGTGGATCGGCAGTGTTCGCTGAGAATCAGCCCAGTCACGATGCCACGGTAGTCGCCAAGCTCAAAGACGCAGGGGCAGTTTCTCTCGGCAAACTCAATATGACTGAAGGAGCTATGGGCGGCTACAACCCCAAGCTACAGGTTCCTGAAAACCCGTGGCGAGAATCACATTGGGCTGGCGCATCATCCAGCGGATCAGGATCGGCTACGGCAGCAGGATTAGCCTATGGAACACTCGGCAGCGACACTGGTGGATCAATTCGACACCCAGCAGCCGTGTGCGGAACAGTCGGGTTGAAACCGACGTGGGGACGAGTTTCTAGATTTGGCGTGATGGACTTAGCTCAATCTCTGGATCATGTCGGCCCATTGACACGTTCATCTGCCGATGCGGGGATTGTTCTACAAGCGATCTCCGGTTTCGATCCCAATGATCCGACAACTCTTCCTCATGACGTTCCCGACATGCTTTCAGCCGTCGGCAAGGGCGTGAAAGGGTTGAAAATCGGTTGGGATGAAGACTATTCAACACAGGGCATGGAATCGTCGTTCGCTATGGCAGTCGAAAACGGCGTAAAAGTAATGGAATCTCTAGGGGCAGTAATTGTTTCTGTAAAAATGCCAGAAATTATGCGAGAAGCGATGGCCGCATGGCCAATCATTTGCTCAAGCGAGGCTGCTGCTGCTCATGCGGAGACTTATCCATCACGAGCAAACGAATACGGACCTTTCTTCCGTCAGTGGCTTGAAAATGGAAACGCCCATACCGCTATCGATTACGCGAATGCACACAGTTTGCGATCGGCAATGAACGGGGCTCTCCGAATTACGATGCGAGATATCGACGTTCTTGCCGGGCCATCGACTGCTAAGGCGTCTTACCCGGTTACTCCTGAAGAGTTGTACGGTCCAATTCCAACGAATCGAGATCCGTGGGATAGCCGATTCACAGTACCGTTCGATTTCTCCGGCCTACCAACAATCGCATTGCCTTGTGGTCTCGATAGCAACGGCATGCCAGTTTCGTTGCAATTCTCAGGTCATCACCTTTCGGAACCAATGCTTGTTGGCGCTGGACACGCATTTGAACAAGCAACCGATTTCCACAATCTCCACCCTCCGGTTTAGGACTTGTTATGAGCAATCGATTTGAAGGCAAAGTAGCGTTAGTAGTTGGCGGAGCGAACGCTGACGAAAGTCAACTTCTTGGCTTTGCGGGGTTAGCAGGTCTTGAAATAGCCAGACATGGCGGGAAGCTAGTCGTCGGAGACATTGATGATGAAGCTGGCAATCGATCTGTTGACAAGATGCGAGACGCAGGACTCACTGCCGATTACGTCCACATGGACGTGACTTCAGAATCTGATTGGAAGAACGCCGTTGACGTTACGACAGGCAAACACGTTCGTCTCGACATATTGATAATGGCAGCCGGGATTCCTGATCGCGGCGAGACAATCGATACGACTGATGTTGATAAGTGGCGCCAGGTTATGGATGTCACAAACCTAGGAATGTTTCTCGGCACCCGAGCTGTAGTCGAACCTATGCGGAAAAGCGGCGGTGGATCAATCGTGTTGATCTCATCCATGATGGCTAAAGTGGTAAGAGATCAGGCGAATGCTTACGCCACTTCCCGAGCAGGAATGACGCACTTCGCTCGTTCGGCAGCGGTCCAATACGGACCTGACAATATTCGAGTCAACACGGTGTTGCCGGGTTGGACACTTACACCGTTCACGGCCAGCGCATTTAATGATGAATGGGCAGAACGACTGGCGAAACGAGTTCCATTGGGTCGGGTAGCCGATGCATCCGACATTGCCGGTCCGATTCTGTTTTTAGCTTCAGATGAAGCGAAATACGTCACAGGCAGTGAACTATTGGCCGATGGCGGGGTAACTGGATGGATCGGGCCAATAGACTAGAGGCTCCTGCTTCAACTAATCATCCACACCAAAATGGATCAAATATTCAGTTTGTTTAATATTCAAAACCTCATAAATGCGTTCAAAAATTCCTTAGATGGTCTCACTCACGCGTTGAAGTCAGAACGAGCTTTTCGGCAAGAGATTATCTTGCTAATTGCCGGATCAATCGCAGCGATCCTTCTAACTAATTCGAGTGTTGAACGGGCAATACTCATTGGATCAATTGCGATGGTGTTGATCGTGGAATTACTGAATTCCGCTATCGAAGCGACCATAGATAGAATTGGGCCTGAAAAACATCCTCTATCCAAAAACGCCAAAGACTTAGGATCAGCGGCAGTCCTAGTCTCGTTGCTGACCGCCGCTGCCATGTGGATCATAATTCTTGTCTAATTCCTCATTCAGAGAATTAGTACCTACGGAGTTCGTCGATTGCCAAGAAAATTAAAGCTGCTTGTCACAGGCCTAAACGGAGTGGTGGGGAAAGCACTTCAACCCGCTCTCGAAGAGCGTTACACTCTCAGCGCTTTGTCGCGGAGCGGAGTAGACGGATTACCCGACGAACGGGTGTTCAAAGCGAATGTCGCTGATATCGAATCTCTCCGCCCTGCATTTGAAGGAATTGATGTCGTTCTCAACCTGGCAGCAGACGGCGGACTAGGTAGCGAAGCGGGAATGAATTCGGGTTGGGATACGATGCTTCAGAACAACATCATCGGAGCCTACAACGTGCTTGAGGTCGCTAAGCAGGCTGGCGTGTCTCGCGTGATTTTGGCAAGTTCGGGTGCGACATCCAACGGTTACGAATTGGAAGACCCATATAAAACACTGGTGTCCACAGACGACGTAGAACTTCCAGAATCGTGGGAGATGGTCAGTGAATTTTCCGAACCAAAGCCAGTGAGTCTCTACGGTGTAACGAAACTGTTCGGTGAAGATATCGGCCGATACTACGCGCTCACTACTCCCCTATCGGTCATAAACCTCAGAATCAGCAGCTGTGGTCCTGTCGATGAAGCAGGCCCGGGTCGAGGTCAGGCGAACTGGTCGAGTCATCGTGACTTACAACAGCTGACAGTGAAGATTATCGAGGCTCCTGACGATCTGAAGTTCGATATTTTCTGGGCTACCTCTGACAACAAAAAACTGTTCCGAGATAATTCACATGCCAAAGAAGTGCTTGGCTACGCGCCGCAAGACGGAGTGAAGTAACTCGAGTTAGTTTGGCCCATCCAAAGAGTCCAATTTCTTCGATTCGATCAAAATGTCAAAAATCATCGTCTACTCGTCCAACTTCTGAGGTTCCTGCGAAATGGTGAAAGGGTTCCTTTCGCTCCGCAACGTCGAATTCACTGTGAAAAATGTATCGACGGACCTTGAAGGTCGGACTGAACTGCTGGCACTAGGATTCGATTCAACACCTGTCGCTTTGATTGGCAATCAGGCACTTCCCGGATTCGACGTTGAAGCTATCGATAGAGCCCTAGCTTTGCTCGATGAAAGTTAGCCCTTATCAGTGCGTGTAGAATCGCACTGATAAATATTTCAGATTGGCCGACTGGCTAGAAAGACGCCGCACCAATGGTTCAGAGCACTTCCGACTCTAGCGTAGATTTCGTGTTGGAACAGATTCAAACAATGGTCGCGTCCGAGGGTGGAACACTAGGTACCACGACACTCGAAGGCAGCAGCCTAAAAGTCGAGTACACGCCCGGTGTAAACGAAGAATGCCCCGAGTGCGTTCCAACGCTCGAGATGGTGACGCAGTTCCTTACAGCGTCGATCGGTATCCACGCCCCTCATGTCACTGAGATCGACGTTAGTTAGCACAGGTCGACGGTGGAACTCCGGTGAAGATTTAGAACCAGATCACCCAATTGATGAATTAATACAGTCAATAAAAAAAATGTGCGCCATAAAGGCGCACGTTTTTGTATTCATATGGTGACGGGCCGGGGGCTCGAACCCCGAACCTAGTGATTAAGAGTCACTTGCTCTGCCATTGAGCTAGCCCGTCGTTGTTAACAATTCAAGCGGAGCCGCTCCGCAGTGTCAACGGCAATTCACGTCGGTATACGTGCGACTCGTACTTGTAGCACGCTCTTAGAGCACGTTTTTTAGCGAAAATTTCGTCATTTGCCAACAACGCGGTTCATCATTCGTCCTGTTATCCGAACCGAGCAAAACGTATTTAAAACGACACGCTGTTAGTCATGAGCTGACTAAAGAGCCAACTCGTCACGTTCACCTGTGCGTACTCGAATTACGTCTGTAATAGGCGACACGAATATTTTACCGTCACCGATAGCGCCTTCTTCAGAGCTTTTTGCTGCAGTCAATATCGCCTGAACAATTTTCTCTTTGTCTGCATCAGGAATGACTATAGTAATCATCGCTTTTGGCAATGATGTTCTGGTCGCAGTAGTAGCACCGCGGCCGGTGAACACTTCAACACCCTGTTGCTGTCCTCGTCCATTTACGTTCTGGACATTGAATCCACGACATCCAACTTCGTCTAACGCGTCAACGATTAAGTTGATCCGGTCGGGCCGAACAATTGCTTCGATCTTTATCAAGTCTCACAAACCTCACTCATTGCCACACTTGTGTGTACTGCAAATAATAGCGGTTTGGCCGCACACCGTATAACCAACGGTGAGCGACCAAACTCACTGATCGTTTAGTCCGCTCCGTCTGCGACATATCCACGCTCACCGTGCAGCGTGATGTCGAGACCGAGATCTTCTTCATTACTCTCGACCCTGAGTCCAAGACCAGGAAGTACATCGAGAACCTTTAATATCACGAATGTAAGGACTCCTGAATAGGCTCCTACAGCAACCACTGCCCGAACATTCGCCCATAGCAATCCGAATTCGCCGTCGATCAGACCGACGTTCTGTAGTACGCCGTCATCGTCCATCATCTGCATTGCGAATATACCGGTAGCAATCGACCCCCAAATTCCGCCAACACCGTGGACGGCGAAGACTTCGAGAGCATCGTCAATTCCGGTTTTCGCCATCAGTTTGACTGCAGAGTAGGCAGCGATGCTTCCGACAATTCCAATAGCGAAAGCGCCCATCGGACCGACAAAGCCTGCGGCAGGCGTTATCGAGGCCAAGCCAGCGATTGCTCCTGTGGCAAAACCAACACCACTCGTACGACCCGTCGATTGAAATTCGAGAACCATCCAAACGAGTCCCGCAATTGCTGCGGAAGTGTTTGTTACCAAGAAGGCCATCACAGCAACGTTATCTGCAAGCAGACCCGATCCGGCATTGAATCCGAACCAACCGAACCACAATAATCCGGTACCGAGCAGTACATACGGAACGTTGTGCGGTTCAACACCACGTTCAACTTGCCTACGTGAGCCCACCATTTTGGCAACTACGATAGCTGCGATTCCTGCTGAAGCGTGAACTACGATCCCGCCTGCGAAATCGAGTGCTCCCATGCCGGCAATCCAGCCATCATCAGCCCATACCCAGTGAGTAACCGGTACATAAACGAGAGTTACCCAAACAAACAAAAACACGATGTACGTAGTGAACTTGAATCGTTCGGCGAATGCGCCAGTGATCAGTGCCGGTGTGATGATTGCGAACATCATCTGGAAAATGGCAAATAGCATTGGCGAAATACCGCCGTCTACACCTTCCTGAGACACGTTTCGAAATCCGATGTAATCCAGGTTCCCAATGAAGTCGCCACCAGCTCCGAAAGCCAGACTGTAACCCCAAAGAACCCACAATACACTGACCACACCCATTGCGACGTAGCTGTACATCATCGTTGAGATGACGTTCTTTCCACGAACCAGACCACCGTAGAAAAACGCTAGGCCAGGAGTCATCAATAACACCAAAGCCGACGCGGTCAGCATCCAGGCAACATTGCCGGGATCAGACATATTCGAACTCCAAATCCTGTTACATCAGTGAATTCAACAGGGATTTTTACAATACGTACACAATTTGATCGTCGAGCATCATTGATTGCTCTATCGAACAATCAATGATCCGGAAAATGCGAGCCCTGAAAACCGCATCCGACTCAAAACCAAGAATGAAATCTAACAAACCAAAAACAGCTGATAAACAGCTACTCGCATATTTCATTCAGCGAATTATGATTACACGGATAAATTAACTATCCGAGATCATCACGCCGCCAACTGCCCAGCTTGACTTTTCTACATCCTGAAAAATTACCGTAGTCGCTGAATCGGGTACGCCTGCGGTTTCTGATATCGCCTTAGTAATCGCCTTGGCGAGATCGGCTTTCTGTTGATCGGTTCGACCTGCGTATAGCGCAACGTTCACGATTGGCATCACTTCACCCCTGTTATTTTTTGACCTACAAATTCGAATTTACGTGGCGAATTATAGGCATTTTCCAGATCATATTTAGGAGCAATTTCACTCCAAAAGCAATTGCAACACGGTATTCCCAATATAATTAGGCAACCGATGGATTCCTCAGCTAACAACGACACCTCAGAATTGAACGAATTCGGACTAATCGCCCGACTCGCTGAGTTCGGTGACGTATCAAATCTGCAGAACGCTGAAACGGTCCTCACTGGGATCGGTGACGATGCAGCTGTCGTTTCGACGCCCTCAGATCAAATGCTGTTAACGACCGATGCCATAGTAGATGGTGTCCATTTCAGGTCTAGGGACGAACGCTGGTACGACATTGGTTGGAAGTGCGCCGTATCAAACATCAGTGATATCGCTGCTATGGGCGGCACACCTGATCATGCCCTGGTCACGCTTGGAGTGCCACCAGGAGCTTCGATAGATACATACCTCGAGTTCTACACAGGTATGAACAAGGCGTTCGAAAAATTCGGTGGGAGAATTGTCGGAGGAGATGTTGTGTCAGCTCCAACAATGTTCGTGAACATCGCACTCACTGGGCATCCATCTACGGGCCCCGATGGAACTCCCAAAACACTCCGACGCAGCGAAGCAAAGTTGGGAGATTTGGTCTGTGTAACAGGCCCTCTAGGAAGTTCAGCGGGCGGTCTTGAGGTTCTCCTTAGCGGAGAAACGAATCCTAGCGGTCAAATACTCATTGACAGGCATTTTCGACCTACTCCACGTATCGAACTGGGCAACACACTGGTTGCATCCGGTGTTCAGTGTGCAATGGATATCAGCGATGGTCTTGTAGGTGATCTCGAAAAACTCGCCAAAGTCAGCAGTGTCGGAATTACCATTGAGATGGCAACAATACCGCTGGCTGCTGAATTGATATTTATGGTTGGGACCAGTGCAATAGAACTAGCGCTAAGTGGTGGCGAAGACTACGAACTAGTGTTTATAGCCTCAGAAACAGTCGTGAACAATTTGCCGGAAGATGCGTTGAAGCAGATAACTGTTATCGGAAACGTGACGAGCGATCAGCTCGTTGGCGGAAATGTATTAGTGGTTGATGGAAATGGCGAAAGCTACGAGCCGCTCCGCAAAGGCTGGGATCACTTGAATGGCTGATCAGCACTCAGCTAGCGTCCCAAGCCCTGCCCTTCTCCTTGTATCTGATTCAGAATCGGACACGGTAAGAATCGGTAAATCTATAGGCCACGCCCTGCGCACTGGCGACACCGTATTGCTATCTGGTGATCTCGGCGCAGGGAAGACACGTATGGTTCACGGCATGGCGGAAGCTATCGAAAGCCCAATTCCCGCTCGAAGCCCAACATTTGTAATCGTGAATGAGTATCCAGGCAGAATCCATCTTAGTCATTGCGATCTGTACCGCCTTGGATCAATGGATGAGGTTGAAGAACTCGCCCTTGAAGAGCGACTTCCGAACGGCGCTTTAGTTATCGAATGGCCCGAAGTCGGTGCAAATGTCCTTCCTGAAGACGTTCTGTTTCTAAAGTTCGTAAATGGTGATCATGACGATCAACGGCTCATCACATTCACTCCGACAGGTCCACGATCAGCAGGACTTCTTAGTCGATCTGCAGCCGTATATGAAGCACTCGATGCTGACGTTGGTCTTACCCACTCTTCGTCGCCAGAATCACAACAGTCAGGTCAATCAGCAAATTGAATCTAGTAGTTATTGATACGTCGACCCGGTTCGCTGGAGTCGGAGTGATGGACGACAATGGCGATCAGGCAACCCGATCATGGCGATCGAACCAGAATCATGGTCGAGAACTCATGCCGGCAATTATCGATTCGCTGACAGAGCTATCGCTCGCAGCCCCAGACATTACTCACGTAGGCGTAGCGCTGGGTCCTGGCGGATTCAGTGCCGTTAGAGTCGGTATCAGCGCTGTTTTGGGACTGACCATTGCGAAGCAGTTGCCAGTTCTGGGAATACTGACTCACGATATTGAAGCCAAGCCCTACATTAGCGATGTGACAATTACGTCACCTCTCTATTCGCTCATTCCGGCGGGACGTAATGAAATCTCGTGGAAGCGCCACGACTTATCTACGGAACTCACAATCGGGATTGCTTCGCCTGAGGAACTGTCTGAGCTACTAGAGCCAGCTGCGCTTATTTGCGGTGAGGCGTGTGATCTGATGGCTGGTTTAGTCGATCAATCTCAATTCCGTGGTCATGAGGCACCTACGCGTGATCCAAAATCGATCATCGAAATTGCGGCGGCGAAATTCAATTCAGGATCATCAACCCCGTACGAAGAGCTTCGTCCTGTCTACGCCCGGCCACCGTCTATCACCAAGCCAAAAACTCCCAAGTAGCCGAATTCGTTCTGATCATCGCCCAACTACGTGATTTTCACGGCACAATGATTTAACACAATTCCTGTAAATCCTCTTAGGGAGAAGAAATGACAACGGAACGAACACTCGTACTGGTTAAGCCTGATGGCGTACAACGCGGACTTGCCGGTGAGATTATCGGACGTCTTGAACGCACTGGTTTGCAGATCATTGGCATGAAATTGATGCAGATTTCGGATGAACTTGCTGGCACACACTACGGCGAGCACGAGGGCAAACCCTTCTACGCCGGATTGGTCAGCTTCATCACGTCTTCTCCAGTTGTAGCGCTGTGCCTCGAAGGCCCAAGTGCAATCTCAACTACTCGTAAGATCATGGGTGCAACGAATCCAGCTGATTCAGCCCCTGGCACCATCCGTGGTGATTTCGGCGTCGACATGGGTCGTAACCTTATCCACGGATCGGCAAACGAAGATGATGCTGCACGAGAAGTCGGATTGTTCTTCAATGACGATGAACTGACTTCATATGACCGGGCTACACAGCCTTGGATCGTAGAGTAAATAGACTCAAAGTCACATCCGGGTAGCTCATGCTGCCCGGTGTGACTGGTCTCTTACTGAACTCGGACGACCTCGGTGGCACGTGCCCAGAGTTGCTCTAGTCCGTAGTGTTCACGCTGGTCCCTAGTGAATAGGTGAATCACAACACCTGTGAAGTCGATCAAAAGCCAACCGCCTTTTCCCGATCCTTCACGGTGAGTAACGTGAACCCCCAACTTTCGTGACCGTCGACTGATGTCTTCAGCCAACGATTCGATGTGACGGTCGGTTTCCCCACTGACGATTACGAAATAGTCAGCAAAGCTGCTGATCCCCTCCGTGTCGAGCAAAACAATGTCAGATCCGAGATTCTCGGATGCTTCATCGACGGCTGCTCGAGCGATTTCTTCGTTCGTGGCAATTTTTTTGATTTTAGCGGTGTCTTCCATTGCTTAAATTATAGCTGTACTTATTACAATTCCAACTGACGATTTTCACTCAATCCGTTTAACGCAGGTTTAGCAGTTAATCGATCATGTTTTGGTAGTCTGGTGTTATGGCTAAAGTTAAGAACAAGAAAAAACGTGCGGTTGTAGCGATGAGCGGTGGAGTCGATTCATCGGTTGCCGCTGCCCTACTCGCTCGTGATGGCTACGAAGTCGTTGGTGTAACCATGCGACTATTCAATGCGCCCAACGAACAGGTGGCTCGTCTCAACAAGTCATGCTGCTCGCTTGAGGACGTTGAAGATGCCCGAGCCGTATGTCGTAAAATTGGGGCTAAGCACTATTTTCTTAACTTTGAAAAAGAATTCCAGAAGCATGTGGTTGACTACTTTGTTGGAGAATACGAACGCGGACGAACTCCACACCCATGTTTAGCCTGCAACGACCGACTGAAATTTCAATTCCTAATCCGACGCGCCGAGCTAATGGATGCGGATGTAGTAGCGACAGGCCACTACGCTCGAATTCATGAACATGATGGCGAGTACAGTCTTCTCGCTGGAATTGATCCTCTCAAGGATCAGTCTTATGTTCTCTATACTCTAGACCAGGAACAGCTTTCCAAGCTGTCACTCCCGATCGGTGATTACTCAAAGGATCAGATCAGGGAAGTAGCTCGGGAACTCGAACTTTCGATTGCTGACAAGCCTGATTCACAGGACATTTGCTTCATTCCCGATGGTGATTACAACCGGTTCATAGAGCCACGTCTAAAGCGTAAAGCTCCCGGGAATATCGTTGATGCCGAAGGTAATGTACTTGGCGATCACGAAGGTATTCACGGTTTCACAATCGGACAACGCAAGCGAATCCCGATATACAACAGCACGCCCCGCCCAATGTATGTCACTGAGATAAATGCGGATTCAGGACAGGTCACTGTAGGTCCTGCCGAGAACTTAATGAAGACTCGGCTTTACGCCTCGGGCGTAAATTGGATTTCAGGGATCGCTCCCATTGAACCGATTGCAGTTGAAGCGCGTATTCGCTACAACGGGAAAAATACTCCGGCAAAGGTTCGATCTGTATCCAATGGGGCTGAAATCGAATTTGATCAGCCTGTTAGGGCAATCACTCCTGGCCAAGCGGTAGTTTTCTATAAAAATGACGTTGTGCTCGGTGGTGGAATTATTGAATCGTCACTTCCTGAACTGACGGTAACCGATGAAGACCAGGCGAACGAATCACTCGATTCATCCGAGTCGACTGCCATAACGATCTGACTTTTCCCACGATAGCGATAAGCTTCGGGTTTGGCGCAATTCGAGATGCGAAAATTCGTTGGTCACTTTATTTTTGGTCTAATTTACCGGGATTAGTTATTGGCAAAAACCACCAAGGTTCTTCCTGATTTTTCGATCGAGACAGAGATCGCAGCCGGATCACGCGTTCTTGTGGCAGGTGTTGATGAAGTTGGCAGGGGAACTCTTGCCGGTCCTGTCGTTGCTGCCGCAGCAATTCTCCCTGGCCCGGTGCCGCCAGAATACGCGGACATAGTAAATGACAGCAAGAAGCTTTCAGCCTCTCAGCGTGAGCGTGCGTCTACTTGGCTTATCGATTGGTGTGTAAGTTATGGAATTGGCGCATCTACCGCTGAAGAAATCGATGAGATCGGAATTGTTCCAGCGACGCGACAGGCGATGGCTCGGGCAATAGCTGCCCTCAATCCCCAACCCGATCATTTGCTGATTGACGCGGTTGAGCTAAAAGCTGTGGATATCCCACAAACTTCGATAATTCGAGCGGACTCGCGTAGCCAGAGTGCTGCTGCCGCTTCGATTATTGCGAAAGTTAGTCGAGACAAATTGATGGCGACCGTGTTCGATTCGGAATATCCAGGTTACGGTTTTGCCACTCACAAGGGTTACGGAACAGCTGTTCACATGTCGGCATTGAAAGAACTTGGGCCTTCACCGATCCATAGACGAAGCTTCAAACCGGTTAGAGACCTACTCGACTCCTGATCTCCCAACAACGGCTCTGTGTCTGATTTACGTTTGAATATCAATTCTTAGGAGCACGAAATTGAGCACGACCAGCGGAAAACTCAATTTGCCTCCCGGCATTGGAAGGGCAGGATAAGCAGCTGCCAGAGAATTTGTAAGCACGAAATTAGGCTTTGAAATTCTTGAAACTAACTTTCGAACCGCCGAAGGCGAAATCGATATTGTTGCGAGATCTGAATCTGGCCTGATCTTTTTTTTTTGAAGTAAAGACTCGAACATCCAGAAGTTTCGGAATTGGTGTTGAACAGATTTCAACACGGAAAGCGAGCCGACTTCAGTTAACGTCACAACGATATTTAGAGAAAACCCAAGCTCTAGATGTCGACTGGCGTATCGATTTACTGAGTATCGAAATGTCCAACTCTGGCCGAGTTACGGATATTACTCATGTCGAATACGCCATTAAAGAACAGCCATAACAGGACCAGCACGAGTACACTCGACTTTCTTCAATACGCTCTATACCGGCAATCCTAGAACATCACCATAGGGTTCACTGGCGAGCCAGTAACGCCAGGCAATTTTAACGGCAAAATGGAAATCATAAATTCCCATTTACCACGCTTCTTGCATTCTTCAGCTAGATTGTCGAGCCAGGCGTTATCTAAGATCCAAAGTCCTAATCCGACGATTCCGACTTGATGAACTGGATTTGAGAACCGTTCATACGGGTTCGGCGCAACATCATTACCAGTATCAGACCCTATCACTGCTACTCCCCTCTCGTGAAGCAGAGGCAGTATCTCTGGAGATGGCCCTGAAGAGCCGCCCACGTTCACATCTACCGGTCCAGTCACTTCTCGTTGACCTAATTGACCCGTTCGCAGCAGTAGAACGTCACCCTGCTCCACTTTCACACCGTGTTCCCGTTCAGCTGCTTCTATATCAGCCACTCCAACTCCATCACCCCGTTCGAGAAAGTCGACACCCCTTAGTAGAGGAGCATCGACGAGAACACCCTTAGTGACTATCCCCCCAGAAGCTGCCATCACATCGAACTCAGTTGCACCCTCTGCCGTCGACACGACACTGGAGGGACGGCCGTTGTAAGTTTCTCCATCCCAGAAGAAATGAGCCAGACTATCGATGTGGGTCACTGTATGACCGTGGAATATCATCCCGAAGTAGTCCATAGCCACTTGCCGATCGCCAGTTTCGCCTTTTCGGTAGGTATCCCCAGCAGAAACCATGAAATGCTGCGGTGGACGCGGAACATCGACAGAAGCACTGAAACCTACCGGTCGTGCGCAACTCACGGTCACACCTTCCGTCACCAAACTGATCGCCTGAAGAGTTTTCTTGCTTGAAAGATGGTTCAAAGTGCCTTTTTGATCGTCAGCACCCCATCGCCCCCAGTTGTTGAGGTCGTTTTTCATCCAATTCAGCAGATCGCCTTGAGATGGCCAGTTAACCGTCATCGAGTAGTTACTCCTGTGTATAGCAGTGTATTCTCGTGAAATTACGAAGGAATTCGCCGAAGCTTATCGGAATACCGAATGTTCAGGGATAAACCATTATGTGTAATGAATCTCACAGAATTTCAGAATAAAAGCAACGATATAACCGCCTAACAACCTCCCAGCAAACTCAACTTAGCTGGAAACGTTATTACAACTTAGTCGGGAACCTCCACATCCAACCTAGCGTCATAGCTTCATGATTGACCGGAACACACGGCAACCGTCTGTTGGAATTGATTCGGTCACAGCTGCGATCTTTAATACCAACTGCTTGGCGTTCGTGAAAAAGCTGATGGCAGTCATTCCCCAGCATCCAGATAGGCGACCATACGACCTGACAGTCAAAACACCACACTGTCACGATCTTTGTAAAACACGCTCTCAGTAAACTCCAGAGCAACTGAGACAATTGCATGTCTAATAAATCAATCGCTGCAATTCGTCGTTCGTTTCGTTGACTGCAATATTCGCCGACGCTAGCATTCACTAGTCAACTTTAAAGTTGGGTGGAGCCGAAGCTAATTCATAGTTTGGAATTAGTCGGCTACTCGATTTTCCAACTTTCAACACATAACTTCCTTAACAACGCTATAAACGTTGATATACGGAAGGTTTTTTTTGCGGAGATATTTAAATGGAATCGATCTTGCTTGCAATTGCAGCAGGAGCTGTTGGTCTTGTGGCCGCTGCCCTACTCGCCATGCGAGTGCTCAAGCAGCCTCAAGGCAACGATGAAGTTCGAGCGATTGGTGAACTAATTCAGGAAGGATCAGCAGCGTTTCTACGCAAGGAATATTCAATCCTTGCCGTATTCGTAGTGATCATATTTGTCATCCTGGCACTGTTCATCGATTACAACATTCTGGACAACGACAAAATCGCCTCACTAAGTGAAGGCGGTGCTATGACGTCGCAAGGCCCGTGGACGGCCATCGCGTACATTCTTGGCGCTATCGGCTCAGCTCTCGCCGGATTTGTCGGCATGAGCATCGCTGTTCGAGGTAACACCAGAACAGCTACCGCTGCGCAAACCGGACTAAATAAAGCCCTTCAGGT
>Ga0302134_10000333_pt1 | contig 19519 bp, 16 predicted proteins | sample CB9_SCM_MG_FD_203123 | JGI IMG/M metagenome (GOLD analysis project Ga0302134, IMG submission 203123) | Marine microbial communities from Western Arctic Ocean, Canada - CB9_SCM | ecosystem: Environmental > Aquatic > Marine > Oceanic | place: Canada: Western Arctic Ocean | collected 2017-09-19
TAATTAAAATTTTAAGACACAGGAGGACGGGGCCCAATGACAGGACTGCTCCGCGGAAAGCTAAAGGCTTTCCTATTGATTGGTACGATGTTCGCCCTCATGGCAGCAATTGCATGTCAGGGTGAACGCGGTCCGGCTGGCGCAGCTGGCGCTCCCGGTAACCCCGGTAACTCTGGTGCTCCCGGCGTTCCTGGTGAACCTGGTAACCCTGGTAACCCAGGTGAAGCTGGAGACCCTGGTAACGCCGGTAACCCCGGTAACCCCGGTAACCCTGGACCAACTGGTCCTGCAGGGGCACAGGGAGATACTGGCGCAAATGGTGAAGACGGTACAACTTCGGTTGGCGGAATCACTATCTTCGACGCAAGTGGTTCTGCGACCGGCTCAGCTGAGCTGACCGGTGGAACTGCTTCTATCACCATTATTGGTGGTGGATTTGCTAAGGGCGAACTGCTCTCTGTATCTGCTAAGAAGGGTGGCTTTGACAAGCTTCTCTCTGGCACGATCGACCGAACTGCAGTGTCTGACACTGTAGCTAACGAAAACGGAGCCTTCACGATCACTGTTGATCTTGACGACTCTTGGGGCATTGGTCTCTTCACTATCGTAGTGACTGGCGACCAGGGAACCCGTGGCTCGAACGCTTTCCTTCTTGTTGACAAGATTGGTGGCTAAGGCCAACCGAATCCTTTGATTCTCTAATACGCCCCGGTGAAAGCCGGGGCGTATTTGTTTAACCCACACAAATTGCCGCAGCAACAGACTTACTCGCAAATGACCACAACTCCCCCAGTAATACGTAACGGTGTACAAAGCGATTCAGAATCTGTGGCAATGCTCATACACCGGAGCCACACAATATCGTTTGCTCCGTTCGCATCTCCAGAGTGGGTGAGTTCTCGCCAGTTGAGCGATTACAAGTCGAAGTGGGAGACGGTGTTATCAGAGGAATCTGAAGACGCTATAACGCTTGTGGCCATAACTGGCGAAACGATCGTCGGAACCGTGCATGTATCGCGTATCGACTCCACAAAGTTCGACGCTCAGTTAAAACGGCATGCATGTAGATCCCGATCAAACCGGCACCGGGATAGGAAGCTTGTTGATGAAAAAGGCTATCGAGTTCATCAAGCAGCGCAGCTTCGAACGGGTGGAACTGGGCGTGATCGCCTCTAATTCAGGCGCCAGACGTTTCTACGAGGCGCATGGGTGGGAGCTGATAAGAGAACTACCGGACGGTGTCGAAGCGTTCCCATCGCCATATACAAGCTGGCGTAGTAGCTATTGAGGCAGAGATGCATCAGAGAACGAAACTAGCTGGCGTCTGACATATACATATCGTCTCGTTCGACCTTCACTCGGCGGATTCTCCGACCGATGACCGATTGAACCGTAATGATCACACCTTCGACAGAAACAATGTCGCCAGGTGATGGCATCTTGCCGAGCTCTCGGAACACCAATCCACCGACAGTATCGAACCCGTCCGGAACGATAGAAGTCCCTAGCGTTTGATTCATGATGTCGATAGAAGCTCCAGCATCAGCGTACATTTCTTTCGAATCAGCAGCTTCAACTTCAGGACCATCGACGTCGAACTCATCGATGAGCTCTCCTACGATTTCTTCGATCAAGTCCGTCACGGTAACGAGTCCCGATACGCCACCGTACTCGTCGATGACGATTGCGAGACCCGTTCGGTGCTCCTGTAGCTGCCTGAGAAGCCGTTCAAGGCTTTGGGACTCAGGTACATGCAATGCAGGGCGCGCCAAGCTCTCAACGGCGGAATTCGGATCTTTATCGTTATCCAGGGCGGATAGAACGTCTCGAGCAAAAACAACTCCAGCGATTGAATCGATGTTGTCGTTGTATACAGGGATCTTGCTGTGACCACCAACAGACATCAGATCGGCTAGCGCACCGATGCTCGCGGTTGCCGATGCAGCGTTCATATCAACACGCGGCACCATGATCTCGCGAACTTTCACGGTATCCATTCGCAATATTCCGCGAATCATACGAAGTTCGTTTTGATCGGCTGGAATGACAGATTCTTCAAGGAAATCAAGACTCTCCTGAAGTGCTGCCGATACGTCCTCACCTACAGCATCATCGCCTCGGCCGCGAGAAAGTGAGAAATCTACAATGTGCGAAATACCAGGAACCAAGCTGGTCCAGCGCAGCAAAGTTCCAGTTGGGCGGCTAATTGTGCGTGCCCAATTACGTTGATATCCAGAAATGCCGGAAGCTACCAGCTGCACGATAATCGCGCCCATAGCGGTAATTACACCGCTCAACGCAACTTCATAGCCCGATCCGGACGTGTCAGTCCCAGATTCGAATATTGCGAATACGGCCAATGCGGAAGCCATTAGCGACGCAGCTTGCAGGCTTCTGCCTATAAGACTCGCCTCTGCGCTGAGTCGACCAGAGAAACCATGGTCATGGTCGTGGTCTGTTTCGCCATTACCATTCCCATTAGTGTTTGGGTTTCGAACGGACGCGGGTAGCGGACTAATACGCGTACCAAGCGAAGAAATCGCTAGAGCCGTTAGGAAGAAAACGCTGCCAGAAATAACGAGCGCAAGCAGAGCCAATAATTCGGGTGACACTAAACGTTCACCTCAGACAACATAGTCTGCAAGTTCGTATCTGGGGGTTGCCCCGTACTATCGGGGTCTTCTGTTTTACTAATCATTCCTTTAGATTTCTGTCCCAACAACTAAGCGAGGACTATCAGCGATCACTTCGATTTTATCGATTTTGCCGGTACTCCGGCAACTGTGTCACCCGCCACAACATCAGACTTCACGACTGATCCTGCGCCAGTTCTTGCCGATTTACCGATAGTTACCGGTGCAATCAGCATCGTACTAGAACCAATAAAAGCTCCATCATCGATCACAGTTGGATGTTTCTGTTTACCATCGTAATTGCAAGTAACGGTGCCCGCCCCCACATTTACGTTAACGCCTATCGTCGCGTCGCCTACGTAACTGAAGTGCGAAACCTTCGATCCGGAACCTATAACGGAGTTCTTTATCTCAGCAAGATTACCCACAGTTGCGCCTGGCATCAATTCAGCACCTGCACGCAGTAGCGAATTTGGCCCGACTTTAGCGCCTTCTCCGACTACAGAGTCGATGACACGAGCGCCGTCTATAGTTGCGCCATTACCAATCTTGCTTGAAACGATTTGAGTGTTTGGGCCTATCGAAACGTTGGAACCAATAGTTGATCGTGCTCCAATGTGCGTCCCGGCGCCAATGCGCGTATTCGCGCCAATCTCAACATCAACATCTATATAAGTAGCAGCAGGGTCTTGAATCGTCACTCCACTCAGCATATGTGCTTCGTTCGTGCGCTGACGCATTATAGTTTCTACTCTCGATAACTGCACACGATCGTTAATACCCTGCCCCATATCACCGTCGTCAGACACTACTGACCTAGCACGCCCCGCAGCGGCAGCGCTTTCGATCACTCTCGGTAAATACACCTCACCTGTTGTTGCAGGTTCGATCAAATCAAGAGCGTCCCAAATCCATTTATTATCGAAGCAATACCAAGCGGTGTTAATCAATTTGCTCTGAAGAAGTTCATCATCGGCTTCATGTTCTTCAAGGATTGCGACCGGCTGGGCTGAAGCATCAAACTTAATTCGTCCGAGACCTGAAGGGTCATCGACCAGCGCTCCAAGCACCGTCGCATAGGCGCCAGATTCTTCATGAGTCATGATCATCTGCCGTACGATTTCGTCTGTTACTAAAATCATGTCGGCTGGCGCCACAACTATAGAATCTGCGCCCTCCACAGCCGAGCGAGCCGCATTTAGTGCGTCGGCAGTGCCTAGTTGCTCGGATTGCACCGAAACCGTAACTCTCGGAAGCAATGCTGCTTGGAGGGCATCGGAATCCGCAAGATCGCTCGACACAACCACATTAATATTTTCGATACCGGCAACCCGCATGATCTGTACGGCGTGCCCTACTAAAGCAACACCAGCGACCTTGTGGAGAGGTTTCGGTAAGTCGGATCTCATTCGCGTGCCTTTGCCAGCAGCGAGAATTATTCCTGCAGTGGTCATCTAGCAACCACCTGTAAAGATCATCTTAATACGTCCCAATGTAGTGCGTTCGACTCCGAAGGTAGACGACCTAGGAGAGCAGCACAGGCTCCGCCTGAGCGATATGGATAGGAATTGATATAGATCAACAATCGTCTAATCGTATTGATTTCAAATCTCATTCGTCAATAATTTTGAACACGACAGTTGTTGAATACTAAAACCAAATTCACGATATTCCTTCAAAATGAGTAGCCGAAACAGTCGAAACGATTGTTATAGTTGATGAGTTCGGAGAGATGGCTGAGTGGCTGAAGGCGCCGGTCTCGAAAACCGGTATATGCATCCGCATATCGCGGGTTCGAATCCCGCTCTCTCCGCCATATACACATCATTGTTGGTTCGCCGCCTTCCAACAATGATGAGCACAAGACTGGTTTAACCAGTCGACGATGCGATCGCGGAGAGGTGCCTGAGTGGCTTAAAGGGCACGCTTGGAAAGCGTGTGTGGGTGCAAATTCACCGCAGGTTCGAATCCTGTCCTCTCCGCCATATTTCTCGTCCAGACGCACGACACCCATTCCGTCAGTAGCGTCAATACGCCGACCTGAACTCAGTTTCCGATCATGAAATGGTCGAAAACTGAGTCTCCCAAGACGCTACGTGACAACCGAGCTTGCATTAAATGGTCCCTTTGCGTCATTATTCGCCCCACGAATGACTTGAAGTACTGGGTTGCATTCCACCAGATATCTGGGATCGGACCTGCAACTTTCACAAAACTCGAAGTTCGATTTGGCGATATGGAATCAGCTTGGCGCGCCTCGCTATCAGACTTAGTTGCAGCGGGCGTTCCCAAAAAAGTCGCCGGAGAAACCGAGCGTTTCCGTGATGAAAACGAGCCTGATGAAATCATGGGCGAGATGGCACATCTCGGAATAACCCCGCTCCATCTACGTCATACCGATTATCCGTCTCAACTTGGCGAAACACCGGCTGCTCCAAGCGTCATTTATGTAAAAGGCCAAATGATTGCCGCCGACGAACCGGCTGTTGCGATCGTTGGCTCGCGTGACGCCACGCCGTACGGCCTCGAAATGACACGCAGGATTTCCTACGACCTCGCAAAAGCTGGTGTCACCGTAGTCTCCGGCCTCGCCAGAGGAATCGATACAGCGGCTCACCGTGCCGCCCTCGAAGCCGGTGGTCGCACAATGGCAATCCTTGGTTCAGGGCTAGACCGGGTGTACCCGCAACGAAATATTCCGATGGCAGAAAAAATCATCGAAAATGGCGCCCTCTTCACTGAATACCCGCCCGGTGTCAGTGCACTCCCACAACACTTCCCGCGTCGCAATCGAGTTATCAGCGGGATGTGTCATGGCGTGCTTGTTGTGGAGGCGGCGTTCAAAAGCGGAGCCATGCTCACGGTCAACTGGGCGCTTGAACAAGACCGAGACGTTTTTGCCGTCCCGGGAAGTGCGCTCAGTGAAAAGAGTAAAGGCACAAACTGGCTCATTCAGCAGGGTGCGAAACTCACCACATCTGCTGACGACATTCTTGAAGATCTCAACATTGAGCGTCGATCTGTACAATCAGTCGTCGAGCAGTCCGATCCTCAGACTTTGTCCGAGAAAAGTGCTGACTTTGGCAAAAAAGCACTTGACAACCTCGCTCACGAGAACAATGTTTTAAGTATCGAACATAGCGTCGTCGACCTTCTGGAAAATTCTAAGGAGCCGATTCACGTCGATGACATCACGAGAACGCTGGGTGAAACAACAGCGAGCGTCAGCCCCGTTTTATTGATGTTGGAACTGCAGGGAAATGCCCGGCAGGTTGGATCGATGCAATTCATTGCTGATAAAGAACGTCCGGTGGTTTCTCCATAAATTTGGGAACTCGCCAATTTTGAAGGAATAAACACTTGGCGAAAACGTCAAAACGCGACCTTGTCATCGTCGAATCACCGGCGAAGGCCCGAACAGTAGGCAGATTTCTCGGCGACAAATACATCGTCAAGGCATCGATGGGGCACGTACGAGATCTTCCTAAAAGTACGTTGGGTGTCGATGTAGAAAATCTGACTTTCGATCCGACATATGTAAATGTGCGAGGCCGAGCTACACTCATCGCCGAAATTAAAAAAGCGGCGAAACAGGCAGACTCTGTTTACCTTGCAACTGACCCGGACCGAGAAGGCGAAGCCATCTCCTGGCACCTTGTAGAAGCTGCCGATCTTGGCAAAGCAAAAAATCTCAAGCGGGTTGTATTCCACGAAATCACGAACTCAGCTGTCGAAGAAGCCTTCGCAAACCCTCGTGACATCGATATGGAATTGGTCAACGCCCAGCAGGCACACCGACTCCTAGACCGAATTGTTGGCTACAAGCTCAGCCCGGTTCTATGGAGCAAGGTCAAGCGTGGTCTATCCGCAGGACGAGTGCAGTCAGTAGCCCTCAGAATCATCGTTGACCGCGAACGCGAAATCGATGCGTTCAATCCCGAAGAATTCTGGGTCATAACCGTCGATCTCGAAACCGAATCTGGCTCGCGCAAATTCACATTCAATGCGAACCTAACCCGCGTTCCCGATCAAACAGGAAAGCCAGTCGTCGACAACGAAACGACTGCGATGACCATAAAGAACGATCTAAACGCTGCGACATACGCAGTTTCTAAAGTCACTCGCAAAGAAGCGAAACAGCGTCCACGTCCTCCGTTCACCACCAGCACATTGCAGCAGCAGGCAGCTCGATCATTCCGATACAGCGCCCAGCGAACAATGCGAATCGCACAGGATCTGTACGAGGGTATGGAAATTGGTAGCGCTGAACCCGTCGGACTCATCACTTACATGCGTACTGACTCGGTAAACCTTGCCCAGAACGCCCTTGATGAAGCCATGAGCTTCATAAAATCCACCTATGGTGACGAGTACTCAACTGGACCGAAGAAGTACAAAACTCGCAGCAAGGCAGCACAGGAAGCTCACGAAGCTGTCCGACCTACCTCCGCTTCGAACACTCCCGAAAAAGTTGCGGCCTACTTATCCAGTGAACAGCTCCGTCTGTACACCATGATTTGGAAGCGAACGATCGCCAGCCAAATGGCAGACGCTATCGTCGACAACACGGGTGTAGATATAACCGCCACGGCTCCAAACGGCGGTGAATACATTGTCCGTTCGACCGGATCTGTTATCAAGTTCGATGGCTTCCGAAAGCTATATATCGAAACTAAGGATGAAGATGCTGAAGACGATGAAAGCAAACAGCTGCCTCCTCTGAACGAAGGCGACGACCTGGAGAAGCAGACCGTCAATGCCGATCAGAAGTTCACTCAGCCTCCACCTCGCTTTACTGAAGCTAACCTGATTCGATATTTGGAAGAACAGGGAATCGGTCGCCCTAGCACGTACGCGTCAATTGTCGGCACAATTGAGCGAAGGCAATATGTCGATCGCGAAAAGTCACGATTTAATCCAACTCCAATGGGAATAGCTGTATCGGACTTTTTGACCACGCACTTTCCGAACATTATGGACACAGGCTTTACTTCTGGCATGGAGTCGAAACTCGACGCTGTTGCCGAAGGTAAACAAGACTGGGTCGAAATGCTCAAAGAGTTCTTCGGCCCGTTCGATAAAGCGGTTACAGAAACAACCGAAAAGGCTGAACGGGTTGATCGTGCAAAACTCGTACAGGTAAGCGATGAAAAATGTGAAGGCGGAGATGACCTCGTCATCCGCACCGGACGGTTCGGCAAGTTCCTGTCGTGCGGAAAATTCCCAGAATGTCGCGTCTCAATCTCAACTCGCCCTGGTGAACGTGCCACAGGTGAGGTCAAAGAGAACTGGGAGATCGCCTGGAAGACCGCTATGGAGAAGTGTTCCATCGTGCACCCTGAAGCAGCTGCCGCAGCCGCTGAAGAAGCCGAGGCCAAGCGTAGCGCACGCAAGAAAGCTCCAAAGAAAAAAGCTGCAGCTAAGAAGACAAAAGCCAAAGCTAAGCCTAAGGCCAAAGCAAAAGCTAAAGCCAAGGCTTAGCTCTCAGTCCTCTAGCGACTTTTTGCAAGAAAATGTCCAAAGTTTGGCGGCTCAGAAATGACAACCGCCAAACGACTTCCTTCTCCTGCGATGGAAGAAGCCCTCAAGCACTCTCGTGTGCTCGATATTTCTAATCTCGTGCACGAGTATGCCGAGCATATTTCGACTACCCGACAATTAGCCGTTCACACCGTTCGCAATTACGTGAACGACCTGGCTTCGTTCGTCGAATTCCTCGATGAAAAAAAACTAGAAAAGCTCAACGACGTCGATCGCCTTTTCTTACGCAGTTATCTAGCGTGGCTGATTTCCAGCGGATACAACCGTAGTAGCGTCTCTCGAAAACTGTCGGCCCTGAAATCGTTCTTCCGCTTCCTCCGCCATGCAGGCGTTATTGAACTCGACCAAACAGAACTTCTCACTGGTCCGAAAAAAGAGAAGAAGCTCCCAGCGATAGCCTCGAGTTTCGAAATCGACAGGCTGCTCGACGCACCAAACACCGCTACAAATGCAGGCATTCGAGACCGCGCAATCCTAGAGCTTTTGTACGGGGCTGGCCTCCGAGTATCGGAAGCCAATGCATTAGACGTTATTGACGTAGATCTCACTACAAGAGAAGTGCGAGTAATCGGAAAAGGCTCCAAACCTCGTGTCGCACTATTTGGCGAACAAGCCAGACTCTGGATTGAAAATTACCTCGCAAACGTACGAACCATGTTCGTATCAAGAAAATCCGACACCGCAGTTTGGATGAATCAATCAGGTGGACGACTCACCACGCGCTCGATACAGCGCATCGTCAAGAAATATGCACTTGAAGCCGGGCTTGATCCAGACTTCCACACTCACTCACTGCGCCACAGTTTCGCCACTCACCTGCTTGATGGCGGTGCAGATCTACGAGTTGTCCAAGATTTGCTAGGGCACACAAGCCCTGCGACGACTCAAATTTACACTCATGTATCGGCCAAACAAGCACGAGATGTGTATTTGGGAGCACACCCAAGAGCCAATCGTCGAGCCAAATCAGCCACCACGGATACGCCACCCGAAGCGCCAAATGAACAGAAATCTACCGGCACTCCGTAGTACGCTTAGGCAATAGAAATGAACGCGGCCCATCGCCATCGTTCTCCATCCTGAAATAACCCGATAGCCGGGAGCAAACATTGCCAGCCACGATTCTTGTACTAAACGGCCCTAACCTGAACAATCTCGGTAAACGAGATGCTTCTCTCTACGGCACAAAAACGTTGGCCGATATTCAGGACGACATCTCCTCCAAGGCTTCAGAGCTGGGAGTCGACGTGAAGTTCTTCCAGTCGAACCATGAAGGTTCGATTGTAGATTTCATCCAGGAGTCGTCATCCAACGCCGATGGAGTGATCATCAACGCCGGCGCACTAACGCAGGTTGGGTACTCAATCCTCGACGCCTTACTCGATTCAGGACTTCCATTCATCGAAGTTCATCTATCGAATATTCACGCCCGAGAAAAATTCCGCCAAGAATCTGTATTCGCCGCAAAGGCAATCGGTCAGATGGCAGGATTCGGCCCTTCCGGGTACATTTACGCCCTCGACCATCTAACTTCAGTCATCAACAGCTAACCATTACGAGGTTTCTTCGCATTGAGCGATTTTCGATTTCCATCGCGTGTCCAAAAACTTCGAGAGCGTCTGACCAAAGACGATCTCGATGCAATCTTCATCAGCAACGGTGAAAATCGACGATACGTATCCGGCTTCGTTAGCAGTGCGGGCTACCTGCTCGTCACTCAGAATGACGCCATAGTTTGCACCGACTTCCGTTACACCGAGCAAGCCGCACAGCAAGCTCCCGGCTGGCGGATCGATCGCATAGGCGGTAAACCAGACTGGCTGGCGAAACTCGTAAACGAATTCGAAATCAAAACCCTTGGATTCGAAGCCGACGACATGACAGTCGGAACCCTTGAGCGATTCAAAAAAGCCCTCAAGGAAAATAATGCTGAGCCTGAGTTGAAATCAACTTCAGGCATCGGCGTAGCTCTACGAGCCTACAAAGACGCCGGAGAACTTGAACTTCTTCAGCGTGCTATCGATATTGGCGATCAGGCGTTCGAGGAAACAGCTTCACAGCTTGCAGCCGGCATGACTGAAAAAGAAGCTGCCTGGATATTTGAAAAAGCGGTACGCGAACGCGGTGCTGAATCGATTTCGTTCGAGACAATTGTGGCAATCGGCGCAAACGCCGCACGACCACACCACGCCACGAGCGACAGCAAACTTGTTGAAGGCCAAACGATTGTCTTCGACTGCGGCGCTCGCTACCAGGGCTACTGTTCCGACCTAACCCGCACTGTTGTCCTCGGCAAGGCAGACGACGAAGTAAAACGTGTCTACGACATCGTGCTTACTGCACAGCTTGCAGCAATTGACATGGTCACATCTGGAATGACCGGTGAAGAGTGCGATGCGATCGCCCGAAAGATAATCACTGAAGCTGGCCACGAAAACGACTTCGGGCACAGCCTCGGTCACGGTCTCGGACTAGAAGTACACGAAAATCCCGGAGTTGGGCCAAACGCTAAAGGCAAACTTGAAAACGGCATGCCCTTCACGATAGAGCCTGGAATTTACTTGCCGGGCTGGGGCGGAGTTCGCATCGAAGATGTAGTCGTCTTAGAAAACGACAAAGCTCGCGTGATGAGTCACGCAGCTAAAATGACTTTCTAGCCCAGCCCCCCACGTTTATCACGTATATTTGATAGCCGACTCGAGCACTTCACGCCGAATAAAGGAACCTCAGGAACTGCGATGACAATCTCTTCAAGCGAAATTCGTCGAAATATGACCATCATCCTCGATGATGAGGTATACCAGATCCTCGACTGGCAGCACCGCCAGGCACCGAAGGCTCCTCCGACTCTCACTCTAAAAGTTCGTCAGGTGAAATCTGGCAACGTTTACGAACGCAAGCTTGCAGGTAACCAGAAGCTTACGAAGGCAGAAGTCGACACCCCTAAAGTTCAGTACCTCTACCCAGATGGCGATATGCACAACTTCATGGACACTGTAACTTTTGAGCAGTTCGCCATCACTGAAGATGTTTTAGGCGACGCTCTGAAGTACATCTCTGAAGGCGACACAATCGAAGCAATGTTGTACGAAGGCGTTGCGCTTTCAGTCAGCGTTGCTCCATCCGTCACGCTTGAAATTGGTCAGACTGAAGTCGGTCTCCGCGGTGACACCCAGAGCGGTGCGACAAAGCCAGCAACTACGACAACTGGTCTTACCCTTCAGGTTCCACTGTTCGTCTCTACTGGCGATCGAATCATTGTGAACTCGTCGACTGGTGAATACACAGGCCGAGCCGACTCCTAACATTTCTCTAATCCACCAATGCTCCTCGGCACTAATTGCCGAGCATTGGTGGCGTATTACTGCCGCGCCCACTAGTAGCTTCCGAGCAGTTGTGGAAAAATGATTTCATGACTGGCACCTACGAAAACTATGATTCTGGCGAAGAACAATCAGGGCTGCAAACTGCGTACACAGTTAGCGCTGTCGCCGACTATCTAAAAGTCCGCCTAGAATCCGACCCACGACTCGCTGATCTCACAGTCATTGGCGAAGTTTCGGGATACCGAAATCCATCGTCAGGGCATCACTACTTCGCTCTTCGTGACGAAAAATCTGTAATACGATGCGTCATGTTCAAATCAGGTCGTGGTGGACAGTTCTTAGGCGACGGCACGCAAGTCATATGCCGCGGCAAAATTTCGATATACACCGCACGTGGCGATCTGCAGTACTACGTCAACCAAGTCGAACCCGACGGCGTAGGTGCGCTTCAACAAGCATATGAAGAAATGCGAAAACGCCTCGAATCAGAAGGCTTATTCGAGCTTGATCGAAAGCGGTCACTGCCAGAACTTCCTGCACGAATCGCAGTCATTACGTCGCCTACAGGCGCAGTAATACAAGACATTCTGAACGTGCTTACCCGGCGCTACCCGCTGGCTGAAATCATATTGATCCCAACATCCGTTCAAGGCGAAAAAGCTGCGCCTGAAATCGTTCAAGCGTTCAAGGCGCTAAACGCCCTTGACGACATCGATGTAGCAATCGTTGCCCGCGGTGGTGGATCACTTGAAGACTTGTGGGCGTTCAACGAAGAAATCGTCGCCCGCGCCATATTCTCAAGCAACGTTCCTGTCATCAGTGCTATCGGACACGAAACGGACACGACTATTGCCGACTATGTCGCCGATCGTCGTGCTCCAACCCCATCAGCCGCCGCAGAAATCGTCGCTCCTGATACTCGTGATCTCACCGGCTATGTATCCGGCTATGCAGCACGTATTGACGAAATCATCGGTAGAAACGTTCGAGATCGTCGCTCGCAGTTCGAAATGGCAGTCGATCGAATGAATCTCAGGGTTCCAGACACCACCATGCCTCGCCAGCGAATCGACGACCTTCTGACACGAGCCAGGCTGGCTGGTCAGCGCCTCGTTGAATCATCGAAACAACGATTGGCGACAGTAGAAGCATCTCTGAACGCTCTGGGTCCCGCCAAAATTCTAGGACGCGGCTACACAATCACTCGCTTGGCCGACGGAAGTGCTGCCACCAGCGCTTCTGAATTCAAGGTCGGCGACAAGTTAGGCGTGACCTTCATTGATGGCTCCGTCGAAACAACCGTCGATGAAGTTCCAAATACCGATAATGAAGTCACCCCATAGTGATTCACTTCACCACTTAATTAAAATTCTTATGCCAGCAGCTACAATCGTTACCCAAAACATACCAACGGAAATTGCATGACCGACTCGCCAGAAAAAACAGACGAACAATCAGTTGCCAAACCTCCTGCCAAAACTTTCGAAAACTCATTTTCTAAACTTGAAGAAGTTGTGCGAAAACTCGAAACTGGCGGACTTTCACTCGACGAAGCCACAAAGCTTTTCGAGTCAGGTATGAAGTTGGCAACGAAGTGCAACGAAATTCTTTCCAACTCTGAGCTGAAGATAACTCGGCTTCAGGCAAATTTTGCTGAGCAGATGAATCTTGTTCCAGACTCGGACGATTACGACGACGAGGACGCTTAGTCTTTGACCTCGAACGCACGTTCAGACAGCAATGGGCCGTTGAAAATTGGATGGTTTTCTACCGGCAGAGGCGAAGGCTCCTATGGCCTGTTGGAATCAGCACTCAAAGCGCTCGATTCCGGCGATCTTGCAGCAAAGCTCGCATTTGTATTCGTAAACCGGGTCAAAGGTCAGACCAAACGCACTGACCGATTTCTCGACCTAGTCGAATCACGAGGAATACCGCTCATTACGCTTTCTTCCAGAGATTTCAGGCGTTCCCACGACAACAAACCTTGGGCGGAGCTTCGAGAACAGTTCGACGCCGCAGCAATCGAGCTGTTACGTCCGCACAGCGCAGATATCGCTGTCCACGCGGGTTACATGCTCATCGCCCCGCTGCTCTGCTCTGAGTATCTCACGCTCAATCTCCACCCCGCCCTCCCAGGCGGAACAATCGGCATGTGGCAGCAAGCAGTTTGGGATGTGATCACTGAAGGTCTCAACGAAACGGGAGCCATGATTCACGTATCGACTGAAAAGGTTGATGAAGGACCAGTGCTTTCGACTGCTAAGTTCTCAGTCCGTGGCAATAATATTGCACCGCTTTGGGAAGAGATTGCCAACGTAGATATTGAAGCGCTGAAAACAAAACCGGGCGAAGATCTGCTATTGTTCAAAGCGATTCGAGAAGCAGGTCTGCTCAGAGAGCGACCTCTTCTGATTGAAACTCTTAAAGCTGTAGCTTCAGGGCGAATCGACGCTGCCGGTGCCGACGAAATTACCGATCTAACCGCAGAGGTCGAAGCTGCTGTCAGTAGGTAGTGCTTCACATTTGAAGATCGTCCCTACTGTTTGAGGGTTAGTCACCATTCGGTCTGATGCGTAGATCAACAGCCTCTTGCGTAGCGTGATCAGCCTTAGCGGTCGCTTGGGCTTGCCGTCGAGTTGGCTCTCTTTCACAGGATGCAAACATTCCAAACGCTATCAGCAGGAATAACGCCACAATCGCAATCGCTACCCATTTGATTATTTTCTCACAAATAAACCTTCCGTCGCCGGGCGGCTGATCTGGTACCCGCGTCGGTGGGCGTGAGCCCTGATCGTTTGGAAGCTTTATATGTTGCGGACCGCCGCCACCGTAAGCCAAATCCGTTACTACTCGCAAATTATTCTCTGTCCCGAGCTACCTGAGTTTGCGTGACTTGTGCATCGGTCAGATCGTCTTCGAATCCGTTGACAGCTGGATTCACAAACAGCACAAGAAATAGTGCGAATAGAACTATCGCACCCCATTTGACAAGCCTCTCCTTGATTAGCTTGATCCTGCTTTGCTATTCCTCTGGCCCTCGAATTGGCGGCTCGGAGTGCTGGCGACTCGGTAGGGATGTCGGCTGCTCACCGCCTCCTCCATAAGCCATATCCGGAACTCCTTCAAACACTGCTGATCTCAACAAACATCGACGTACACACACTTGTCATTGTAAGGATTTCAACGACCCCGACCCTGAGCAACGCCAACACCGTAGGCCACTAATAACTCTCGTGGTCGAACTCACCAGACCGGTGGCGGCTTCTACTTGTACTGGCCACTGCCAACAGCCGACATGAAGAAGAAGCTGGCCAAATTAATGAAGCTCGGGCGAAGTTACACCAATTGCAATAACTGAACAAAAAAAGCCCTCGGCATTGTGCCGAGGGCTTTTCTAATTTCTATCTAAATTAAGCAGGTTGGCTATGCAACAATCCTGTGCTTAGTTTCAGGAAGATCGCCATCCAAGCGGTTGCCATTTTCATTGAGCAACTGCGGCCAAGCGTTTTCAAGAACCGTAGCCTCGCTAATGATGCACTTCGCAACGCCTTCCATAGAAGGCAGTTCGTACATCACATCAACTAGCAGCTCTTCAACGATTGATCGGAGACCACGTGCGCCAGCCTTACGCTCTCGAGAGAGCTTAGCTGTCGCATCGAGTGCGCCTTTAGTGAATTCCAACTCAACACCGTCCATCTTGAACAATGCTTCGTACTGTCGAATCAAAGCGTTTTTAGGCTCCGTAAGAACCTGAATTAATTCGGCATGGTCTAAATCGCCAAGACCTACAACCAAAGGAACTCGTCCGATGAATTCAGGAATGAATCCAAAGTGGAGCAAATCTCCAGGTTCAACAGCCGTGAAGTCAGCCAGTTCCTCTTCCTTGGGCTTGCCAATGGAATTGAAACCAATCGATGTTGCGTCCTTAGTCTGGCGATTCTGAATAAGCTCGCCTAGTCCATCGAAAGCACCACCGAGAATGAACATAATGTTCGAGGTATCGATCTGAAGGAATTCCTGATGCGGGTGCTTACGGCCACCTTGTGGCGGAACGTTTACAACTGCGCCTTCGAGAATCTTCAGCAAAGCCTGCTGAACACCTTCACCCGATACGTCACGGGTGATAGATGGGTTAGCTGACTTTCGAGCAATTTTATCGATTTCGTCGATGTAGATAATGCCCTGCTCGGCTCGAGCGATATCGAATTCGGCATCCTGAATCAAACTAAGAAGAATATTTTCTACGTCTTCACCAACATAACCAGCTTCAGTAAGCGAAGTCGCATCGGTGATAGCGAACGGAACATCCAGAATTCGAGCAAGAGTCTGAGCGAGGTGAGTCTTACCACAACCGGTAGGGCCTACCAGCATTACGTTGGTCTTCTGAAGTTCCACATCAGGATCTTCAGTACCAAACCAAATGCGCTTGTAGTGGTTGTACACACCGACCGAGATCACTCGCTTGGCACGTTCCTGCCCAATGACGTATTCATTGAGCAGTTCGAACATTTCCTTAGGAGTGGTCGGTTTGGTGTGAGGCTTAACAATGGGCTGATCATCGGCGATGATCTGCTGACACCTGCCAACACATTCGTTACAGATGAAAATCTTCGATGGTCCAGCAATAAGCCTTCGGACGCTTTCCTGGGGCTTACCGCAGAACGAACACGAATAGGCTTCGCCGGTAGTTGTACCGTCGTCGCGACCGCCGTTTGTCTGATCAGTCGTCATATGTTGAGCACCTAACCTACTACGAAATTGTCGATTATCTGAACGAGCTAAAAGGTTCTATTCAGATGCCTGAGATTCCGGCTTGAGTATCTCGTCTACAAGTCCATACTCAGTCGCCTGTTCTGCATTCAACCAGAAATCTCGGTCTGAGTCTCGTGCAATGCGCTCATAAGACTGACCCGTATGGTCAGCGATAATCTGTCGCAAGCGGTCTTGGATTCGCAGAGTCTCACGTGCATGAATCTCAATATCCGATGCCTGACCCTGAGTTCCACTCAAAGGCTGGTGCATGTGAATTGTTGAGTTCGGCATCGTGAAACGCTTGCCAGCTGTACCTGCTGTGAGAAGAACCGTTCCCATGCTGGCACATAGACCAACCGAGAAAGTTGCAACGTCACAAGGAACGAACTGCATAGTGTCGTAAATTGCCATACCTGAGTACACCTCACCACCCGGTGAGTTGATGTACAGGTTGATGTCCTTTTCAGGATCTTCCCGAGCGAGGAACAAAATCTGAGCAACAATCAAGTTAGCAACCTGAGCGTTGATCGGAGTTCCAAGGAAAACGATTCGTTCCTTAAGGAGTAAAGAGTAGATGTCGTAAGCACGTTCGCCACGGGCGCCCGTTTCGATCACCATTGGCACGATGCTCTCAGGCAGGTTCAGCAGCGGGCTGTTCTTGCCTTGCGGAGCCGAGCCAGATCCAAAGTCGTTTGGTGTAATAAGTCCAGATGTCATATTTATTGCCCCCAGAGGTTACTTGTCGCTCTTGGCGGCTTTGCTTGGGCTTTTAGCCTTTGCAGAGCTGGCCGGTTTCTTTTTAGCAGCTGGATTGGCTTTCGCCTTGGCAGCAGGTTTTTTCTTGGTTGCTGTAGATTTCTTCGCCGCAGCTTTTAGGGCTTTTGGCTTGTGAGTTATCTCAATAACCTGGTCGATAGCAGTTCGGCGGCGCAGAATTCTCTGAACAGCGTCACGTGCTTCGTCAGTATCTAAATTTTCGTTCGCATATTGAGGAGTGTCCTGCATCATTGCGATCTCAGCAGCGACTTCTTCGTCACTCACTGATGAATCACTCTCTTCAGCCAGAGTGTCAATCACAAGCATTCGCTTGAGTCGAAGCTCTGCCGAATCTTTGGCTTCAGCGACTATTTCCTCTGAAGATTTACCGATTCCCTGAATGTACTGCTCGAAATCGATGTTGTACTGAGCCAGCTGTCGTTGCTGATCCTCCAGCACATGTTCAGCCTCGTGCTCAATAATCATTGGAGAAACTTCGAACTCAGCTGCTTCAACAAGAGCGTCGACGATCTTCTCTTCCAATGATCTTCGCAGACCATCTTTAGCTTGCGCTTCGAGATTATCGCTAATTCGAGCCCGTAATTCCGCGACTGTCTTGAAATCTTCACCTAGTGAAGCCGCCAATGCGTCTGTCAGTTTTGGAAGTTCTTTCTTCTTCACTTCCGCAACTTCAACGTTGAAATTAGCAGTCTTACCAGCGAACTCTTCGTTCGGGTAATCAGCAGGGATCTCGATATCGAATTCCTTCGAATCGTCTGCTTTCATACCCTCCAACTGTTCAGAAAAGCCCGGAACAGGGTTCATGCTTCCGGCTTCAGCGAGAAATTCGCCAGCGTCAACATTCGCAAATTCCTTGCCGTCGACCAAACCCTTCGATGTGATAGTAAGCATGTCGCCAAGCTTAGCTGCACGTTTTACTGGCTCCCAAGTAGCTTGTGATTCCTGAATCTGAACAACCTGTTCTTCAATCTGGTCATCACTCACAGCTTCAAGTTCGTCATCGAACTTTAGCTTCTTGTAGTCGCCAAGTTTGGCAATTGGAGGAAGCGCAACGGTGGCGTCGATCTTTACGATCGGGTCACGTTCTATCACGCTTACACGTGGTGGAGTGTGAGTCGCCTCGATGTCTGATTCATCGATAGCCGCACTGACAGCTTCAGGAACCAACGATTCCATGGCTTCTTCGAGCAAATAGTCGCGACCGACAAATTGCTCGACGATAGACCGAGGGGCTTTGCCCTTACGGAATCCAGGAATGTTGATACGCGCAGAAACCTTCTGGTGCGCTCGTTGGAGATGCTTCTCCACACGATCATCTTCAACTTCAATGTGAAGAATAGCCTGACGATCTTCTACATCGTCGCGAGTAAATTTCAAAGCGTTCTCCGAAACAATCAAATGGTCAATTAGCCGATAAAAAAGGACCGGCACGGAGGTTCCGTGCATAAAAGAAGCGCCACAGGGCGCTCCTATAATGCCTTCAATTGTAACTCAGGGTCGGGTTTTCTGGCCGCTGTAATTCCAGATCACCTACACGTATGCGTGGTACTAGTTTTTTGGCAAAACCACGCGGATGTGCAAATCTTCGAGCTGCTGGTCTTCGATTTTCGACGGTGCCTCGAACAGCGGGTCGACAGCTGATTGCGTTTTCGGGAACGCAATAACTTCACGAATAGCATCCTCGCCGACCAACATCGCGCACAGACGATCTAACCCAAGACCCATTCCGCCATGCGGTGGAGCGCCATAGGTGAATGCCGTAAGCAATTGACCGAACCTATCGTCAATCTGCTCCTCGGTGTAACCGATGATGTTGAACAGTTTCGTTTGAAGATCCTTATCGTGGATTCGGATACTTCCCGAACCCATCTCAGATCCATTACAAACGAGATCCCACAACGTGCCGATTACCTTGCCGGGGTCGGTATCGAGGTACTCCATGTGTTCAGGCTTAGGCGATGAGAACACGTGGTGTGCAGGTTCGTACTTATGAAGATCTTCGTCCCAGTCAAATAGTGGGAAGTCGTACACCCAAGCAAATGCCATTACCTTGGGATCAACCATCTCAAGTCGCTTCGCCATCTCGTTTCGCAGGTTCGCAAGAACGGTGTTTACCAACTTGTCGGTACCGGCAACGATCAGCATTAGGTCGCCCGGTGTTGCTCCCATCTCGGTAGCAATCTTCTTAATGACATCTATTGAGAGGAACTTCTTCAGAGGTGACTTAATGTGGTCTTCCTCAAGTTCATCAATTGAAGGAGCGCTCTCGTCTATAGCGATGAATACAAGACCCTGAGCGCCACTCGACTTCGCAAACTCGGTCAAATTGTCTGTCTGACGACGACCGTAACCGCCGCAACCCGGAGCCACAAATCCACGAATCGAACCACCTGATGACGCAACAGCTTGGAACACACGAGCGTCCGATGTTGCTGCAGTTTCGGTGATAGTCGTCATTTCCATACCAAATCGTATGTCCGGCTTGTCGGT
>Ga0302134_10000334_pt1 | contig 19511 bp, 22 predicted proteins | sample CB9_SCM_MG_FD_203123 | JGI IMG/M metagenome (GOLD analysis project Ga0302134, IMG submission 203123) | Marine microbial communities from Western Arctic Ocean, Canada - CB9_SCM | ecosystem: Environmental > Aquatic > Marine > Oceanic | place: Canada: Western Arctic Ocean | collected 2017-09-19
TCCACAGGGGTGACCGATCACGAAACGCCTACGGGTGATTATAAAGTGCTGGAGATGCTCGAGGATAAGCGATCAAACAAGTATGGGAAATACGTTGACGAAGAGACTGGAAAAGTCGTTGTCCCCAAAACCTGGCTATATGATGGAACCCCGCCAGAGGGAGCCGTTTACCAAGGTATTTCCATGCCTTACTGGATACGCCTAACGTGGTATGGTGTGGGTATGCACGTCGGGAAATTCCCCAAAAGGACACGCTGCAGCTTTGGTTGTATCCGGGCGTTCCACGATGCCCAGCCGCTTATTTACAAAAAGGTCAGCGTGGGGACTTTAGTGACGGTGAGTAGCGAAAGCCTTACATTGGAAATGGCAGAAAAAGAGAAGTTCGGTACTTTTAGATAACAGTTTAGATAACAGTTCACATCAATTAAAATCATGAATGCAATAGGAATCATTGGCGGCAGCGGCCTCTACGAGATGGAGGGGTTCGAACAGACCGAGGAGCGGAAAATCGAAACCCCATTTGGCGATCCGTCCGATGCGTTGGTTGGTGGTATGATGGCAGGCCGACAAGTCTGGTTTTTGCCACGGCATGGTCGCGGTCATCGGCTCCTACCCCATGAGATCAACCACCGGGCAAACATTTGGGCGATGCGAAGTCTGGGAGTTAGGTGGTTGATCTGTGTGACTGCGGTTGGGAGTTTGAAGGAGGAATATGTGCCGAGACACATCGTGTTGCCTGACCAGTATTTTGATCGAACCAGTAGACGGGAGCATCACACGTTTTTTGGAAACGGGATTGCTGCCCATGTTGGCTTTGGTGATCCGGTGAGTGCCGGACTTCGGGCGATTTTATTGGAAACATCTCTCAAACAAGGTTGCACCGTCCATGACGGAGGAACCTACGTGAATATGGACGGCCCGGCTTTTTCCACACGAGCGGAAAGTGAGGCGAACAGGCAACTTGGCTTTGATGTGGTGGGAATGACCAATCTACCCGAGGCAAAGTTGGCGCGTGAGGCTGAAATTGCCTTAGCGACGCTCTGTATGGTGACTGATTACGACTGCTGGCATGAGGATGAAGAAGATGTCAGTGTGGAAACAGTGATTGGTAATCTGATGGCCAATGCTGCCAATGCTCAAAAAATTGTGGCCAGTGCGGTGGCTAAGATTCCTGATCATCCACATTGGCCTGAGCACGATGCGCTGGCTCCAGCGTTAATGACGCCCAAGGAGTATTGGCCTGAAGCAACGGTGGCAAGCTTGCAGCCGTTGTTGGAAAAGTATTTGTTGAAGTCATGAAGTGATGAAGTGAAGAAGTGAAGAAGTGAAGAAGTGAAGAAGTGAAGAAGTGAAGAAGTGAAGAAGTGAAGAAGTGAAGAAGTGGGAACCTACTCACCTACTTACTTACTTACTTACTTACTTACTTACTTACTTACTTACCGAGCACCTCGGGTCAGCAATACGCTTGGCAGAGAACTTCGCATGTGTAATATGGGGGCGTGAACCGGAATACAAAACTTTCAATTGCAGCACTGCTATTAGTCGTGCTTGGTATAGGTGGCCTATTTGTGGGTTATAAGGGGTATAAAAAATACAAGGCCAAGCAGAACCAGGAGTTTCGTTTTGAGGGTACAATGGGTCAGGTTCGTGATGGATTTGATAAAGATGTCTTTAAGCAGGCGATACTGACCGATGAGTTATTAGATGCTGTTATTGAGAAACATGCATTGGTCGAGCTTTGGGAGACGGGTGATACTGCAACAGCCAAAGCCAAGATCAGAGAGAAATTCATCGTGAAAGTGGATGCCATGATCGTGAAGGTGAGTTATCAGGACAAAAATAAAGAGCTTTCGAAGGCGGTTTTACAATCGATCGTTAACGGCTATTACGCGAAGGTGAAGGGAGGAAAGCTTCCGTCAGCGCCACCAGCAACAGGTATACCTGCCTCGCCCTAGAAGGAGTGGACTTGCCCTAAATGCTCTCCAGCACTTTAGAACTACTGAATCGAACCTTTGGTAGCTCGGCATATTTGTCATCGCTTGAACGATATCCCATTGCACAGGCTACTGTGGTTGTGTAGCCAGATCCTTCCAAACCGAGGATGCGATCGTATTCAGCTGGAACGATACCTTCCATCGGGCAGGCATCTATACCGAGCACAGCGGAGCTAGACATCAACTGGCCTAGGGCGATATAAACTTGGTTTTTTGCCCAGCCAAGAGTTTGGTTGTAGTCCATGCCGCCAAAGAAGCCATTCATCATACCTGCGTAGCCTTCCAAACTTTCCTTTGAGACTCCCCGAGTTTCTACGAGCTGGTCTAACCACGCTTCAATATCTTCTTGGTCCATACCGTCTCTGGCGCACAAAACCACCATGTGGGAACAATCTGTGACTTGTCTTTGATGCCATGAATGTTCGAGTAGATCGACCTTGATGTCTTGGTCAGTAATTGTGATGAATTTCCACGGTTGAAGTCCGAACGACGATGGTGTGAGCACCATACTTTGTTCAATGGCGTCCCATGTCTCAGCAGAGATCTTTTTTTCCGTGTTAAATTCCTTGGTGGCGTAACGCCATTGCAAGCTAGCTATCAGTTCTTCAGGTGAAATGGTCATGTAGGGAAATACTAAATGTTAATTCAAAAATGTTAAATGCTTATTAGCTTGTTAGTTTTCCTACTCGCTATCAATCGAGAGTGGTAGGCGGACTCTTGGGAATTCCTTCAGAGTAAAATTAAGCATGATGCCATATTCATCACTGGATTCACGGTTGTCACGAATCAGTAATCCGAGCGAGGCTGTCCAGCTATCGAAATCATGGTAGATGTTATATTGCTGTACTTCGGGGGTGCTGTCCTCAAGTTCCCAACTTTGATAAAATCCAAATCCCCAAGACCCGCTGATTCGGGCATAGGCGCGGAGGCTGACTCTGTTAGAATCCTGTAGGATGGGGTGGTTGTTGAGCTGGCGGTAGCCAAGAGTCAGCTCCAGCGCGTCGTTGGGCATGAAAGTGACGTTTCCTGTGAACTCACGGAAGCCCGAGTCACTGGAGGTAATGGGGAATTGAGTTTCCAGATTCAGCTTCATCCATGGCAAGGGCTGCCAGATGATATCGTTATAGAGGTTCGAAAAATTTCGGTCAAACTCCGGGTCGTTCATGAAAACATCCATGTAGGTGTCCATCACCAGCCAATCGTGAGTATCACCATCACGCTTGGTGAGTAATCGGTTACGAGCACCGAGGCGGACGATAGACCAGTCCATCAGGCTGTCGGTAGCTGTAAACCGACCAACTTCTAGAGGTCTTGGCCGAGTTGATGGTGACAGTTCTTCAATGCCATGAAAGGAGCTGTCCAGCTCGTTGGTGGAGAGTTGGGAAAAGTTCGCGTAAGGCTGAAAAATGTGCAGCATGCCGTCGATACCCCACTTTTTATTTACGAAGTTGGGATATGTACGGCTGAACTTCACTGAAGTGTCAACACCAGCTGATAGGTGAGTGCGGTCGAATGCATTGGCTCCGTTGTCCAACGACCAGTATCGCGTGTAGCCCACGCCGGCACGTGGAGTGATTGCGATTTTTCCACCTGGGTTTAATGGGAGGCTGAACTCATGATAGGTGTTGAAACGAGTGTAGCCACGGTTGACGAGCAGGGCGTTGATTTCGTCCAGCGCTGGTCCAGGTGGCAGCGTGGCAGCGGTTGACTTCAGGCTTCTCCTGCGGAAGTCAGCGAGCCGTTCATCGTAGATTCCAAAGGTGGTTTGGCCTTCGTGCAGAATGCGAGAATCGAAGATGGGTCCCTTGATCTGATCGAAAAATAGCTCAGGTAAACGCGTGTCAGTTTGGTAGAAATCGTTAAGGCGTAGTCTAGCGTAGAGGCCTGCTAGATATTTTGAGTCGCGGTGGTAAATGCCTATCCCATTATCAGGATTTGGGTTGATTCGGTAAGTTCCGGGTTCAAAATCCTCGAGGTAAAATCGATCACTGAGTGCAGTGATGTTAAAGTCGAGGAAGGTTTTTCTTTCACCACTCTTGGCGAGGTCGATCCGGTGCTTAAGTTCAAATTTCCATCGGTTGGGATTGACGTTTCCCCGTGGCTCGGATGTTCGCTTTAGAGTGGGGTCTAAGTCCTGGAGGTAATAGAGTTTGAGGCCGGTCAGGTTATCATTGTCACGGACGCGGGTGTCGAGAAGATCCATACCCATTCCTACGCCGCGTCGGCTCATGAGATCGAAGTGCCACTGGGAGAGTAACCATGCGCCTTCGCGTTCACCAGTTAGCTCGTCGACTTCACCGCCAAGCATAATGCCGTAGCGATTTAGTAAGTAGAGTCCCCAGTTGGTTCTAGCTCCCGGAATGAAGTGGTAGCCTAGATCGGTATTCAGTGGTTGGGATAAATAGGGGAGCCAGAATATGGGGGTGTTGCCAGCGTAGAGACGAAGGTTTTTAAAAATGACTCGATCACTTGGGTAGATCGTTGTGCGGTCGGAGCGCAGCCAATAATTAGGATCTGAAACGTCGTGCGTAGTGATGCCGGCCTTGTCGCCGATAAAGGCTTTTTTCCCATGGCGATTGACCATACGGAACCGGTCTGACTCCAGCAAGATTGGACCAAGGCCGCTTGCAAGGCCTTGGGTTACGAGTTCGCCTGTCTCGTAGTTATACTCGGCATGTTTTCCTCGGTGTAGTGTTGGGCCCTGATAGATGCTAACATCGCCGTCTAAGATGATGATTTTTGTTTTTGCGTTCAGCAGTACCTTGTTGGCAAAGAGCTGGATGCCGGGGATGATTTTTCCATTTTTCCCCTTAGTAGATTTTTGTCTTACTGAAACGTGGCCAGCGAGATTGGCTGTTTCTGATTTGGAATTGACCAACACGCGTCCGGCTCTAAGAACGAGACCATTGTCTCCTTGCACCACAATGCTCCCCTTGAAAAGGAAGGTTCCCAATTTAGAGTCGAACTCAAGGGTTCCATCGTTAGTGACACGGATGCTTTCCGGCATTTCTGGCATGTCACCAAAGCCTGCTCCCAGAAGGCCATTGTCGTCCGCTGCGCCGTTATCATCAGGGGCATCCTGCGCCTGAAGCGGTAGAATACACAGAAGTGAGCACAAGGAAGGGAGGATGCTGATGCCGTATTGCCTCATTGATATATATTCTGGTCGAAACATGCCTAGGGAGTAAAGAGGAAAGCAGGCTCATTTTTGCCTGATTTATTATATAGGTAAGCTATTGGTCGAATAGCTAGCCAGGGCACCTTGACATTACCAGTCGATAGTTTCGTCCTCGATCTCAGCGGAGACATTGCTGAAGGGACGATTTTCTTTCAAAGGAGTTAGTGTGCTGACGCGTTCAGTGGCTATTTTTTTAGCGCGAGTCACTAGCCAAGCTTTAGCTGCAGGTTTGGCTAGAGCAAGTCCCCATCCAAGCAGTATTTGACTGGTTGTTTTTGGAGCCGACTTTTTTGATTTCCGTGGTCGCTTCAGAAGTAACGTTAGGATGAGTCCAGCAACAACGGAACCGGCAAAAATGGCTTTTGGCTTGCTGACAACAAACTTACGAAGCTGCTTTTTGAGCTGAAGCTGCCCCTTCAATGCCTCTCGGCTCTGGCTAATAGAATGTCGAGAATTAGCGAGTTGGGCTGCAAGCTCTTGCTTTCGCTCCTTGGCTTGGGCTATTTGTTTTCTTTGAGCCATTGTTTATCGTTTTCGATTTCCTGACGTGAAAGTTCAAACAGCGGTGCGGCTGGTTTTTTCTTCAACCCCATCAGAAAGATAAATGCCACAATCCCGTGGAGGACGGCGAGCGCAAAAAGCACGGCCGCCCAGCCGGGAAGCCAGTGGACTTTCCCTGCTAACCACTCATCTGCCATGGGAGCCAGAACCCCGGTTAGGCCGGCTAGAATAAGTGACCAGAAGAAGAACAGTGCGATGCCAAGGATGATTCCCTGGATGCCCTTGCGCGCTACAAATTCACCAGCTTCCTTGGCCTCGATCGAGGCCAGTTCCACACGGGCGGCAATGAAGCCAGAGAGCTCGGTTTTCATCAGGCTCGATACTTCGCCTAAGCTCGGCTCATCTGCTGGTGAGTCGAGTTCTACAGCGCGGTTCGAAGCCTCAAGGCTGGTTTTTGAAAATGCTGATTTAGTAGCCATAGCGACAGAATTGCATGGTGGAGGTCAAAAGAAGTACTATCCAGCCACCACGCAGTGGGTAATATTTCCCAGCGTGGTAGTTAGTAAGCTTTTTCTCCGTTATCGGCGAATAGCCAATCCGATGACAAAGCCAATGCCTAAGGCTGTAAGAACAGACTTGGTTGGGTGTTGGCGGATGTATTCCTCGGTGTCGGCGTGGACTTCACGTGCCTTGACTCGGCTTTGCTGCATTTGTTCGCCTGCTGCTTGTTTGAGCTGTTGGGCTTTGACGCTGGTTGTTTCCTTGAGGTCACTGGCTTTAGATCCAGCGAACTCGCGGAATTGCTGGGCCTTGTCCACGGCAGTTTGTTTGAACTGCTGGGCTTTGGCACTGGCGTCCTGCGCAATTTGTTTGGCCTTGGCACTTGCGTCTTCGGCAGCGGCGCCCGCAGCTGAACGAAGGTCGTTGGCCGCTTGCTGGGATGCTGGAGTCTCATTGAATGGTGAGTCGGATGCGAAATTGGGGTCTGCGTATGTTTCTTCCATGGTTTTCGTAATGTTAGTGTGAATTGATATGAGTGGCTTTTTGGGATATTATGATTCGTGATTGCTCACGGAACTTGGCTGATTTTACGGCCATAAAACGTCATTGTTTTCATTACTAGATGACAGAATGAATGGCAGGAATCTGTTTATGAGGTTGCCCTCTGCTTCAGGGTGGCACTTTTTTTGGCGAAACGCAAGTGGTCGTGTTGGGAAAATGAATCTTTCTTGTCATCCGTGGGGACGATCAATTTTAGAGAAAGGGATTGGTGCTCTGCTCAACCTGGATGGTGGTGTCGGGACCGTGGCCTGGGAACACTCTGGTTTCGGGGGGTAAAGTGAACAGCTTCGATCGAATACCAGTGAGTAAGAGCTCCATATCTCCTTGTGGTAAGTCAGCCCTGCCAACACCACCTGCAAACAAAGTGTCGCCTCCAAAGGCCACTCCATTATTAATACCATTATAAATAAAAACAACACTGTCAGGTGAGTGCCCCGGCACGTGTTCTAATGAAAATTGAAGACCTCCCGCTTCAAGTTCACTTTTCCCTTCCAGCAGGTTTTCTACTTTATAAGGCTCTACCTTGATCGGGATACCCGACTGCTGAAGCAATTTCTCAAGGGTCAAATCATCTGAGTACGGTGAAAACGAATGCAAGCGCACTCCTTTGGCAACCATTTTGGCCACATCCTCGACATGGTCATAGTGCTGGTGGGTGAGCAGCAGGTCAGTAGGTAGCTCATCGAGGTTCTCGAGCCATTGACTGACGCCGAGAGGGGCATCGATGAGTAAGCATGTGTCGCCGTCCTTACTTGATCCGAGCAGGTAGCCATTGGTTGAAGCCATGCCGCCTGTGTAACTTCTAATTTGGAGATCCTTCGGGTCCATGCACCTGATAATGCCCAGTATGATGTCTTCGGCCACCCCTTTTTGCGTCAATTATTCCTGTCACTACCTGCTGTAAGTCGCGTCAAATGAACATGTTTTCATGAACAGTGATCTTTTGAACAGTTTTTTATTGACCTGGTAAATCTCTCAGCGCATAGTGCGGAAAACCTAAAACAACCATTGTCATGAGTACCGCAACCGCTAAAACAACCCCGTCGCCAGTTAATTCTTCAGTTAACTCATCCACCACACCTGCCGCAAGTTCTTTGAAAGTAGCCAAGACTGCGACAGCACCCGTGAAGTCACCATTATCAAAAACCAGTAAATCTAGTAAATCCATGGCAAGCAAAAGCTCAAATAAGCCCGATGACAAAATCGCGGCAGCCCGCAAAAAAAATCTCGATCTCGCTATTTCCCAAATTCAGAAAGATTTTGGTGAAACAGCCATCATGCGCCTCGGCGATGGACATCGCGTTGATGTCGATGTCATTCCTACGGGAAACCTTCTAATCGACCGAGCGCTCGGTGTCGGTGGATTCCCACGTGGTCGGATTGTAGAGGTCTATGGTCCTGAGTCATCGGGTAAAACGACACTTACACTCACCGTTGTCGCCCAGGCCCAGAAGGCCGGTGGCCTAGCTGCCTTTATCGATGTTGAGCATGCTCTCGACCCCGCTTATGCCGAGAAGCTTGGTGTGGATATCGATGGCCTGCTAGTCTCCCAGCCTAACTCAGGTGAGGAAGCGCTGCAGATTTGTGAGAGCCTCGTCCGTTCTAACGCCATCGATGTCATCGTACTCGATTCCGTGGCCGCTCTTGTTACTAAACAAGAATTGGCTGGTGAAATTGGTGATAGCACCGTCGGCGCCCAGGCCCGACTGATGAGTGCAGCGATGCGTAAGCTGACCTCTCTCATCGCCAAGGCTCGCACGACTTGCATCTTCACGAACCAGATTCGCGAGAAAATTGGTGTGATGTTCGGTAGCCCAGAGACCACACCTGGTGGCCGTGCTCTGAAGTTTTTCTCATCCGTGCGTGTCGACATCCGCCGTCTTGGTCAAATTAAAGCAACGGACGGTACCGTCACAGGAGCCCGAACTCGCGTCAAGGTAGTTAAAAACAAGGTTGCAGCACCATTCAAGGAAGCCGAATTCGATATCATGTATAACGAAGGGATTTCCTCGGTAGGCTCACTGATCGATCTCGCGATTGAGTTCGACATCATCCAGAAGCGCGGTAGCTGGTTCAGCTATTCAGGAAATCAACTAGCACAAGGTCGCGATGCCACCAAGGTTGCCCTGAAAGAGGACGAAGCACTCTACACCGAGATCGAAACCAAGGTGAAAGAAGTCATGGCCGAAACGAAGGAGTAGCGATTCATCGCTATTCATCGAAGGCGTATTCGCCCAAATCAATTTTATAGTTTCATTGTTTTTACTGTAAAGGCAAAGCAGGGTTTCCGAAAGGGGGGCCTGTTTTTTTAGCGTGGGCGTGGGCCCGAAACGGCCGCAACACTGGCGGAGCCAAAGTAGGATAAGTTTGCAACTTGTCGACAACCCAAGAAACACAACCCAAGAAACACAACCCAAGAAACACAACCCAAGAAACACAACCAAAGAAGCGCAAGCCAAGTGCAATTGGTCTAAAGGATCTGTAAACACGTGAAAAAGAAAGATGGCTGAGGCTTGTATGAACTGGCCCTTTGACTATCAAAAGACTATGCCAAACATGATGAAGGATGTAAAATTACTCAGAGCGCTCCGAGTTAGACGATTTTCTGTCGTGAAGCTGATTCTTCTGTTAGCTCTCGTGGATAACCCACTGATTTTCACCCCAACTCTTGCAGGTGATGCTGCACAAACCATTAATTCCAGCAAGGATGTCTTAAAAAACTGGAGTCCTACTCAGCACCTCTACGTCGTAGGTAACATCCGTCTTAGCCAGTCTTCCCTCGATGCATTGGAAAAATGGTTAGATGAAAACGGCAAGAACTGGACCATCGTTCTTATGCAGCGAGCTAACGGGGAATCATAGAAAGATGCTCGTGGTGTGAATTACTATGGAATGGATGCCGTGGAAAATGCACTTGGGCGTGGATTGGCAAACAAAAGGGAGTTTTCAGACTTAAAGGATACTCGCACAGGACAGACGAATGGTGCTGTATTTGTGCTTTTTCTCAACGAGCGAAAATTTTCCTACTTCGGCTCGGATGTTTTTGACCATCGTGGTCTTGGTGAGTCTTCTTGGGCGCGGAATCTTGATGGTCCCGCACGCAATGCGATGCGCAGCGGTGGTCGAGTTATGGACGCGGTTAAAAATACCGTCGGTCATATTGGAAAAAAACTAACCCAGCGCCTAGCCTACGAAAAGCGTCTCAAACGCGAATCCAAAGAACGACGTGAACGGCTTCGACGGATGACTCAACGCCGGATCATTGATGTCAGGCGCGAGCTCAATGAACTTCAAGATGAGGTTGGGGAATTCCGTGGATTAGTTTCAGTGTGCGGGGGAGATTTGGCGTCACCTCCACTACCTGAATGGCAACAAGATCTTGATGCGGCTGCCGATGCTCTGGGAGGCGGGCATGTCGAGACGGCGTCAAGTGCTGTAACTACGGTCCGCCGCAAGGTAAGTAATCATCACGAGGCATTACAAAATTAGATCCACGATAAAAAGAGGATATCGAACATCAGTGCTCAGATAGAAAAAACCAAATTCGTTGAAGAGAATCAGCGTGGTGCAGAGATGGTAGCCAGTATCCGTAGTCTACACTTAGTGAGTAAAACCGAGCACGACGCCGGGCAATCCACCTATGCAGTGAAGCTAGACCAGTCGATCCATGCTCTCAACAAACTTGATTCAGGCAATCAGTCATCCATCCGTGCACGCAAACAGAGAGAACTCCGTGATAAAAAACGGGTAGAGAAAGTAAAAAACATGACCGCTCTTGGTGGCACAGTGACGAGGCTAGGGATGTGTTTGTTAGGCTGGGGGACGAACCGTCGTCGTCAAAAAACAAAAAACATGCCGGAAAAGTATTTGCCCATTGGCAAGTACAGATGAAAGACAGGTTTGAGCGATTGTTTGATGTGATGGATCGTGCCGGTGTAGTTGTAGGATCTGAAAAAGATTTATCCGAGCGTGGCTACGAGGGTGAAACTCTAAGAGAATCGATCAACGCAATTCGAGCCGTCGACAAAGCCTTTATCCTTTTCTTCCGGGGTCGATGATGTAAATGAGCGAGTTGAGGAGCTCATCCATCAGTTTACCGGTTCACTTGGAGCATCGCAGGTGCAGGACGCTCATTCTCTTTTGTCTCAAGGGCAATACGATGATGCTAGCAGGACGGCCGCCTTCGCTAGAACCCAAGCCCGACAGGCGATCGCATCTGCAGAGGCCAAGGAGGCGTCGATTCGCAGAAAAAAAGAGGCATAGACCAGACGCCGCAGAGCGGCATCTGCAAGATTGAGCAGCTCATCGAGCTCTTCAAGTTTTGGCAGTTCATCAAGTTCATCCAGCTCTTCAGGATTCAGCAGCAGTAGCTTTTCCAGTGGATCGGGATTTAGCCGATCAGGGTGGTGACTTTATTCGCTGAGCGTGACTTCAATGCGGTAAAAACATTTCGTTCCAGTAGGTGTGAGATTGAGAGTGACCTGCTCGAAATTACTATCGATCGGTGTAACGGTTGTTAAACTGACCATGGCATCGGCGTCCGACCAACTACCTCCCTCCAGTGTGGTGGATGTTTTAAGTTGATAGGTTAACGCGCGCGTGACCCGATCCGTTCTTCTAATGTAGCTGATGCTGTTTGCTGTATAATGCGGAAGTAAGCTAATGGTTGTATTAGGGTGTGACCGTGACGAACTCTCAGGGTCACCACCAAATGCGTATTCAAGTAAGTTGCCTATGCCATCGTTATCGTCATCGCCATTACTTGATGAGTCGGTGAGCAAGGACGCCCAGCTCACAAAAGACTCGATCACATCGAAGGTGAAATTTTCAGTAGCAAGTGGGAATTGATCACAGGCGTAGGTCACCTGATGTTGTGCTGTGCCAGGAGTTGGAATATTGAGAGTGATACTGTAAATAGTTGAGGTCCCATTCGCTAGGCTAGCCTTGCGCGCTTGGGTTACTGTTGCAGAGGATTCATCAAACCATCCTGTGCCAGTTGCGCTTGTGACGAATGTGCCAATTGGAAAAGCGTTGGTTAGCTTGAGGTTTTCCCCGAGAGTGGAACCAGTGTTGCTAACTGTGAGATCAATTGTAAATGAATGGCCCGCCCGAATGGGTGAACTAGGAAGCTGATGGTTAAGCGTAAACGTTGTGCTGCCAGGTATAGCCTTGGTCATATGGTAGCCATCGACCGCCATGATAGCGTTGAGTTTGTCCACATAGTAGGGGGTGAAGCTGGCGAGATTACCAAACCCACCAGCAGATGTAGCGACTACGCTGTGGGTGCCCACAATGCCGGTAACTCCATTTTCAGTCATGAATACGGGACTTCCTGAGTCGCCACCTTCGAGATGTGCGTCATCATCGCCGCCTGAATCATTATCATAGTTAGACCTTATCGCTCGCGTTTGGTTGATACCGGTTGCTGATAAGTAGGTGATACTATCAGAGACCTGAGCCCCGCCTCTACCTTCTTTACCTAACATGATAATAGGCTTATCTTCATATAAACGGTATGGGTTAAAATTGAATATACGCAAATTCAGATATGGATGAAACTTGACGTTGTCGGTGGAGGGAATAGCGGTGTTTAGCTTTCCCACAAAAATATCCGATGCAACATTGGCATCATTGGTGACCGCCGTCTGAGTAGCCGTTGTGTAACTTCTAAGCGTTCCATTTGAAGATAAAAATTTGAGTGAAACACCAATTCCTGGCATTGCATGGTTTGCTCCCACAAAGTGGATCGGGGACACCATGGTGATACCTCGATTCTGGCTACTACTAGGATGAAAATACCAACCCGCCCCGGTCAGGTCGATATTGGCGTAAATAAAATTGGGATTGTGAGTTGGGTTACTTGGGAAGTTGAGAAATCGATCATGCCGATTAGCGTCATAAACACGTATCACCAAGGCATGTAAATGTGCAGTAGAAAGCACGAGCATGGTGAAGCTCAGCCGGGTGACGTATCTTTGCTTTGCGATCAGTAAAACTACGCGCAAATTCGTTTCTCACAAGTGAAATTTGTTACATACCCTATGGCAGAAACTTGTCCTTAAAGTCCTGGTCAGGCAGCGGGCAGCTACGTTTCCCCCATGACAATCGATGACGGTTTCTGGCGATAAATCGATAGCCGCCATCCTTGATGAACCTGGGAATGATGTGAATGACCCAAAATACGCTAAGAATACTCTGCGTGAGTCGAAGCGATCGCAAGATTGCATCGGCACTTCTCCAGCGGCGTTCATCGGATCGCCCCGCATTTTCTACCAAAACAGCCGTGCCAGCAGGTCGTCCACGTTCGTCCGTAAGTCTTTTCCATTCAGCCGGGAGCATCGCTGCAGTTTTCCCCTGAAGGGTCGAGAAATAGACCTTTCCTACCCGATCCCACTTATGGAGCAATCTAGCCGACCGCTGGCAGATCACACACTCTCCGTCGAGAAAGAGAATGTGTTTTTCATGTGGCTGGTTACTAACGTTATCCATCGGATTGGTGGGTGATATCATGAAACTAGCATATTTTGCAGGCACTATGTCACCATTTTTTGATATTCATTGGAAATTCTGGGTGAAATAGGACGTTTATGCAGGTGGACAGTGCGTCCCTACATGATCAAGATGAATACCGTGACCGATAACAATGAATTCGTAAAAGAAAACAAACAACTGACTCAGGTCAGGGAGGAGATCGGACAGGTCGTGGTCGGCTTGGGTGACCTTGTGGACCGATTACTCGTTTCCATGCTCTGCAATGGACATGTGTTGATCGAGGGGGTCCCCGGTCTAGCTAAAACGCTGACCGTGAGCACCCTGGCACAGACTCTGGGTGTGGAATTTAGTCGGATTCAGTTTACGCCTGACCTGCTCCCTGGAGACTTGATCGGGACTCTGATTTATAACCAGCAAACAGGCGACTTTACCCCGCACAAGGGACCGGTCTTCGCCAACATTGTTCTTGCCGATGAAATTAACCGCTCACCCGCGAAGGTTCAGAGTGCGTTACTTGAGGCGATGCAGGAAAAGCAGGTGACGATTGGGACCGATAGTTATGCCTTGGGCGAGCCGTTTCTGGTTCTTGCGACACAAAACCCGATCGAGCAGGAGGGAACCTACCCGTTACCAGAAGCTCAGCTCGATCGGTTTATGCTCAAGGTGATTGTAGAATACCCAACCATGGATGAGGAACATGAGATCATGAAACGCATGTCGGTGAATACTCCGAAGATGAATGTGAATTCGGTAATGAGTGGGGCGGATATTCTGAAAATGCGCGAATCGCTCGACGAGATTCACGCCAATGAAGCGATTGAAAAATATATTCTTCGGATTGTTGATGCAACACGGAATCCAGCTGCCTACGGCTTGGATGAATTAACCCCTCTGATCAATCACGGGGTTTCACCGCGTGCGAGTATTTTTCTCATGAAAGGAGCACGTGCTCATGCTTTGTTAGAAGGGCGCGATTACGTGACTCCTCAAGACGTAAAGTGGATCGCCATGGATGTGCTTAGACATCGTGTCTCGATCACTTACAAAGCTGAGGCCGAGGGTAAAGATGTGGAGTATATCCTGAAGCGAGTTTTATCGACGGTGGAAACTGTTGAGTAATTTATTGGGCTCATGATCAATCAGAGCGAACTCGAGAGTAAGGTGCGCCACATTCAGGTGTATAGTCGTAAGGCTGTGCTTGAGATGTTGGCGGGCGAATATCGGAGTTGCTTTAAGGGCATGGGTATCGAGTTTGAAGATGTGCGAGAATACTCCCATGGGGATGATGTTCGCACCATCGATTGGAACGTGACGGCGCGCACAGGAAAGCCGCATGTGAAAACCTTTATGGAGGAGCGTGAGCTATCGCTTTATTTCCTCATCGATGTATCGGGCTCGGGTGACTTTGGTAGCGGCGAGTTCACAAAGCGCGAGATGGCCTCGCGGATTTTTGCTCTATTGGCTTTTGCCTCGGCACATAATCACGACAACGTTGGATTGATTCTCTTCAGTGATCAAATCGAACTTCATGTGAAGGCAAGGAAAGGAAAAAACCACGTGATGCGGATGATCGATCTCATGATGCGTCATGAACCCAAGTCCAAAGGTACAGACATTGCCGGTGCCTTGGATTTCTTGAATCAAGTGAGGACTCGACGCTGTGTGGCTTTTTTGTTTTCTGATTTTCTCGATAAGGGTTATGCAGACCCGTTGCGTGAGGCCGCCAAATTGCATGATGTGGTGTGCGTTTCCCTGAGTGATCTGCGGGAGCGTGAACTACCGAAAAGCGGTATGTTGGAAATGATGGATGCTGAAACGGGTGTCATGCGCACCATCGACTGCAGCGACGGGCGATTGCGTGAGCGAGTGAAAATCCGAGCGAATGCCAAGCAACAACAACTTCGTGATTTGTGCCACGAGGTTAACGCGGACTTGTTGCCACTATGCACCGAGGACGACTTCCTCCACGAAATCATCCGGTTTTTTAGAAATCGGAATAACCGGAGTGCAGATAACAGATGATACGGATTTACATCATGCTGTGCACGGTTGCTCTTGCGCTGTTATTCGGAAGCTGTGAATCAAATACGGCTGCTGAAGCCAATTCAAAACTGACACATGAATCGTCAGCTGATGGCTTACACGTGTCTCTTTCCGTTTCATCAGATAAAATAACAACCAGTGAGATGTTACTGGTGGAATTGATTGTTAAATCTGATGAGTCGATGAAAGTGAAGCTCCCTGAGTCGACGGGAAAGTGGGGCGACTTCGCTATTTTTGAAAGCCGAACAATACCAGCCAAGCTCGGTGGCGATGGTAGGGTCGTCCAAGGGGTTGTTTATACCTTGGAGCCCGATGTTTCCGGCGAAAGTTCGCTTACTGGGCTCGTCGTGAAAGCGGTGGATGGTGACGGGGAAGAGGTGGAGCTATCCACCGCGCCTGTTTCAGTGAAGGTTGTATCCGTTCTAAATTCAGGTGAAAACAAGATGCGTGATATAGCTCCCAATGAGCGTGTGAATGTTGAGGGACAAACTCCTAGGTGGATCATCGCTTTGTTTGGCTCTAATATTGTTTTGGTGCTAGGTGTGGTGGTTGTGTGGTTGACTTGGAAAAAGAAGCAGGTTGTCGTGAGCGATCACCTACACGTTGATTTTGAGAACCTGAGGTCAGTTCCTGCTACCGAGGTGATGAGTCGTATTGAGCGCGTAGTTTGCCTTGCTCTCGCTAAACAACGAAATATTACTCTCTCCAAGGTTGATTTTGCAGGTTTGCACCAGGCTCTGGAGATAGGTGGCACAACGATTGTAGGGCTTGCTGAAGCGATCGCTCAATACGAGAAACTTCAGTATGCATCACAGGCTGTAGATGAGGGCCAGGTGCGCGCGCTGCATGGTCGATTTGGCGCGATCATTTTTGAAAAAGGAAAGGATATGGCGTCATGATCCTAGCCGCTCCGTATTATCTCTTCCTGCTCGCGTTGCTCCCGCTGTTGATGATCTTTCAGCGTAGGCAAAGACGCAACGAGGCAATCCGTTATCCATCATTTACATTCTTCGAGGGAAGTGGTCGGACCTGGCGTCAGTGGTTATTGTTTATCCCTCCCCTATTTCTCTATTTAGCATTGGCGTGCTTGATTATTTGTTTGGCCCGACCGCAAGTAGAGGCCGCGGGTCATCGCGAAGACAGAGAGGGAATTGCTATCCAGATGTTAGTCGATGTTTCCAGTAGCATGGACATGGATATTCAGACCGAAGACGGGCCGATGACGCGGATGGAGGTGGCGAAAAAAGTGATGGTGGAATTCGTTGCAGGTGACGGTGATGACTTATCTGGACGACCCGATGATATGATCGGCGTGATTTCATTTGCACGATATTCCGATAGTATTTGTCCGATGACTTTAGGCCACGATGCCGTCGTTTACATGATCCAAGAAATTACCATCAACGACCGACCTAACGAAGACGGCACGGCCTATGGAGATGCCACGGCACTGGCCGCCGCACAGCTCAAAGCCCAAGAAGGGCATGAGGGAGCGTTGAAGAGCAAAGTGATTCTATTACTCACCGACGGTGAGAACAACTGTGGTGAGCAGATGCCTCTACAGGCTGCCGCCATGGCAAAGGAGTGGGGAATTAGAATTTACACAATTAGTCTTCAGGAGGCCAGTCGGCCTACCGTTATTAAAACCGAGAACGGCACGTTTCTAAAACCGAAAGCCTCTTCTGAATCCGATCAGATTCTTGAAAAAATGGCAACCGCTACAGGTGGTGTTTTCCGCACGGCCCACGACATGGATTCACTGCAGTCAGTTTATACGGAGATCAATGAATTGGAAAAAACCAAGGTTCAAGAAGTTGACCTCCTTGACTATGACGAAGCCTTTACTCCATTTGCCCTCGCTGCAATAGGCTTACTACTGCTTCGTTATGTGTTAACCTCAACCCTGCTTCGGATATCGCCCTAATAGGTTATAAGTGTGACGTTATGAGTGAGATCATTTTCCAGAAATTGACGATGCTGTTTCTACTGCCATTGGTGGTGGTATTCATCGTTGTGTTTCGTGTCCGTATGGTGAAACGCAGACAGGATATGCAGGCCTTTGGTGAGGATGCTGCCTGGCGCGGTTCCGAGCATCGTTCCATGGAGATGTGGAGGTTGACACTTTTGGTGGCCGCGACCGTGCTGATCATTCTCGCTCTGACCCGACCTGCCGCTAACCCACACCCTAGAATACTTCAGCGCGAAGGACGTGATGTTGTGTTCGTGCTGGATGTTTCTAAAAGTATGTTGGCGGAGGATCGACTCCCTAACCGTTTGCAGTCGGCTAAGATAGCTATCGGTGAATGTGTTCAAGACCTGCAAGATCATCGACTCGGTCTGGTCGTTTTTGCAGGGTCATCATCAATCGCTTGTCCTCTCACGGTGGACAAAGACTTCTTCCTCACTAGTCTCGATAAGGCAGGGCCTGATAGCGTGGCACATGGCGGAACACGAGTCGGTGATGCTTTACTCAAGGTTTGCGACAAGTTATTTTCTGATTCCGATCAAGGTTACAAGGACATCGTGCTACTCACCGACGGTGGGGATCATAGCGAGAGTCTGAACAAGGCCCTTGAGATGGTGAATGAGAAGCAAGTCAAACTGATAGCCATCGGTCTGGGCGATGAGAAAAAGGGAGCGAGGATTCCACAGGTTGGCACCAAGTCTGATTATATGCTCTACAAGGATCAGGAAATTTGGAGCCGACTTGATACCTTGCAACTGAGTAAAATGGTGAAGCAAGCTGATCAAGGAGCATTTCTCGCTGTTGGCACACGCCAGATGAGACTAGGCGATATTTACCAGCGCATCAGTGAGCAGGAAGACAAACAACAACTCGCCGAGGAATCGGTGATTACCTATGACGAGATATTTCAGATATTTATTGCGATGGCGCTAGTTCTGTTAGTTGCGATGGTGATGATGCCGAATACGCTGACACGCCGACTCAAGAAATCGGCTGTTGCGGTGGCCGCGTTGATGTTTGGATTGATGCAAACTGCTGAGTCGGCTCAGGTCGATATGGCCGATGAAGCCTTTGACGATGGCCAGTTTCAGCAAGCTTTAGAGATTTACGAAGTGCTCGCCGAGAAATCCGAAGATGCTCGGGTATTGTATAAAAAGGGGAACACCCAGTATCGATTGGCTCAGTTCGCGGAGGCGGCACTAAGTTATGAAGCCGCACTAAAACATGCACCTAGTGGGGCTCTGATCCGGGATATCACCTACAATCTAGGTAATGCCTATTTCAAAGGGTCAAAAAAGGCTGAAGACCTTTACTCCTCGCTCTCATTAGTGAACCAAAGTGTGATCATGTATCGTCGGGTGATACTTCAGGGCTCCCTGGATCATGATGCTGCCGTCAACATGGAGCTTGCCAAGATTGCACGGCGCAAGTTGCAGAAAGAAATTGCTGAGGATGAAAAACGCCGCAAAGAGATGAAGGAGGCGTTGGCGGAATTGAAGGAGTTGATAGAGGTTGCTGTGGAAACGCAATCACGCATCCTGAAAGCTACTGATAAGGCTCTCACCGATGATCAACCGAGACTCGACTGGAGGGAGGTGATACAACGAGCTGAATCGTCAATTCTTGGGATGACAAACGAAGCGGTGAAACTAACCGATTCCACCAACGAGAAATTCTTTAAAGACCTGCCGCCGGAAGTCAGCCCGCTAGTCGATACCAAAGCGTATCTCACCAAGGCGCTTGGCTATGAATCGACCGCGATAGCATACATGCTTCACCATCCGCACGATGCTTATTTCGAAGAAGAGTTCGCTTTAAATGAACTTCGTGCCGCTTTGGAAGCACTGCCACGTGACCCGGATAGCGCCGATGCGCAGGAGGGCGAAGGAGAGGACGGTGACGAGGAAGGCGATAGTGAAGAAGGTGAGGGTGATGAAGAGGGCGAAGAAGGAGATCAGGAAAGCGATGGCGAAGGTGAAGAAGGAGATTCGGAACCGATGGAGGCCACCAAGATGAACCTTGAATCGATTGATTTACCGCCACCCAATGATTCACCTGAAGATGTGATTAAAAAGAATGCGTCCATGCAGGAAGCTAGGCAATCACAGGGAGGAAAGAAGAAGGGGAAACCGGTTGATAAGGATTGGTAAAAAAAAGATTGGTAGAAAATGACAACAAGCATGATGAATATTTACAAACTACTCGCAGCGAGCGCCGCGCTATTGTTGAGCGCGGCTATCGGTCTTTCTGCGCCTAATGCAAAGCTTCACGTCGC
>Ga0302134_10000335_pt1 | contig 19489 bp, 21 predicted proteins | sample CB9_SCM_MG_FD_203123 | JGI IMG/M metagenome (GOLD analysis project Ga0302134, IMG submission 203123) | Marine microbial communities from Western Arctic Ocean, Canada - CB9_SCM | ecosystem: Environmental > Aquatic > Marine > Oceanic | place: Canada: Western Arctic Ocean | collected 2017-09-19
AGCATTAAGGGTACAGCATAATTCATAATGCTGGGGTCAGTGGTTCAAGTCCACCCATTGCTACCATATAAATCAAGCACTTAGAGATTTTCTCCCTAGGTGCTTTTTTATTGGGTAAGCACCTGGTAAGCATAAGGGTGTTTTTTAAGACGTAAACCCATGCCACCCACTTGTTAACCAACCATCAATCCAAGATCCATTTTTCCCCAGCGTCATAAAGGTGTCACTCTCATAGATCCCTATCAGAGCAGGAACAACCCCTCCCTCTACGGGACTCCAGCCGCCACAATCCCTCTAAAGCGATTTTTCCAGCACTCTCCTCAGTTGAATAATATTCTCGGGTAGCCCGGTATATATCGCGAACTATCTTCCCGGCACTTCTTTTTTTTCTCATCATCGTTTCCTCTCAGGTTAACGATGCGTTAAAAGTGTCTCTTATACAATCAGGAGATTAGGGCCAACTGACGCTAACAGGGTACAGTGTTAGATTTTTCAACACATAGGCGGAGCTACGATTGCGTTGGATCCTAATCATCATCGTCAGTATCTGATATGCCATCATTGTCATCGTCATCATCATCCTTATCTGACAAGCCATCGTTATCGTCATCGTCATCTTTGGAATCACGTACGCCATCACCATCCGTGTCGGGATTATCTATTACACTATCACCGTTTATATCATCATCCAGATCATCCGAAATGCCGTCATTGTCATCATCAGAATCCTGGTCATCGGGAATTCCATCTTCATCTGTGTCCTGGCTATCTAATTGGCCATCTCCATCGCTATCATCATCCACTTCATCTAACACACCATCACCATCACCATCGTTATCTTGATAGTCAGGCGTGCCATCCAGATCAGTATCTACAGAGCCTTCAAATACATCGGGTATGCCATCGTTATCAGAGTCTCTCCCGTCAATGATGCCATCGCCATTGGCATCGAAATCCCTACTATCTTTTATGCCATCATTGTCATCGTCGTCATCTTCTCTATCGGAAAGACCATCATTGTCAGAATCAGTATCATCAGATACTCCATTCCCATCGGCGTCACCATCGTTAATGTCAGGCGTGCCATCAGCATCAGAATCTGTATCTTGGAAATTTGGTATACCATCATTATCGCTATCAAGCGGGCCCTCAGAGGCATCTGAAATGCCATCGTTATCAGAATCTGTATCCAGGCTATCTATCTCTCCATCACCATCGCTATCCTGGCCTCCTTCAATATAATCCTCAATACCATCACCGTCAGAGTCTGAATCCAGAAAATTGGCTATGCCATCTCCATCCGCATCACCCTGGCCTTCATCTTCATCAAATATTCCATCACCATCGCTATCAGTTCCAGTTGCTGCACTTAATAGTGTAAATGCTGACTGGCTATCATCGAGTTCAAACTCGCCTTTATATTTAACGCCATCGATATCGATAATTGGTGTTACCAAAATGCCTGTATTAGCATCGAATTTATTTGCTATACCTTTTGTATCAGTTGCAGGAACAGCGCTGAGCAATACTAAGTTTCCATTCTCGTCTAGTTGCAATTCAATCTTGTAATTCAAGGAACCAACCTTGACGTAGTTCAATTTCAATACACCTGTCGAGCTATCAAAACTGTCAGCTTTGGCCATTTGCATTGAGCTTATAGCCATTGTCATGGCGACTAAAAGTGCTTTTGGTTTAGATATATTCATTGCTTTCCTTTCCTTCAGGAGTTAGTTGGGACGCTGTTTTAGGAAATGGGGGATAGGTCATGGCGCCTATTTACTTTAATTTTCCTTGCATGATGTTACCTAAGCTTAATTGATGAACCTTAAGCCAATCTTAAGGAAAAATGGTGTACTGACAACTTAGCAACTAAGCGAAATAATAAGTTCGCTACGTGCATTTCCCGATGGAGATTACATGGTGCAATGGACGGCAGTGGACGGCAGTGGTTGAAGAGGATCAGTGGTTTACGACGGTTCCTATAGTTTTTCTGTAGTAACAGATTTCTAACTCGAGTAGCAGTGTAAACCTAGTGACGAGAGCACTATGCAGCAGGGAAAACTACCATTCTCAGCCAGTTATGGATACCGATAGCGGAATTACTCGTAGACGCACAATAATAATTATACGCAAGCAATCGAAATACCTAATCAGGCTCCATCACCTCGACAGCCCAATGCCTATCCTCTGGCTCCTCTTCCCTAGACAACTCTTGAGTGGCTGAGCAATTTCAACGTACGGCCCAGTATTTAACCTCCTGTTGATCGAGGAAGTTTTCAGCGTTCTCGCCTTGCAACATCGCAAATGTTGCCAACATACCGGCTCTTGTGCAATTTCCTTCTGCAACTGTTATTGATAGTGGAGCTACTTCGATAGGCCAGCCTGTGATCGGGTTGAATACATGGCCGTAACGTATTCCATTGGAAATGAGATATCGCTTAGTATTCCCACTGGTAGCAAGTGCGCCCGAAGTTAACTCCAGAAGTTGTTGCACCTCTTCCTGACTTTCTAGATCTTCTATTCCGATTCTCCAAGGCGAATCAGAACTAGGGCTCTTATTGCACACAATATCACCGCCGAAATTGACTAATATCGCCGCATCGGAAATATTTAACAACAAACCCAAAGTTCGATCAACAGCATATTCTTTGCCAATGCCCCCGAAATCAATTTGCATCCCAGCAGGCAGGGTCAAATAGGGAGCGAGCCACTGTGCTTTTTCTAGGCCAATCAGTGGCAGGAGTGATTCGATAAGATCATGGGAGGGCTGAGTACTTGAACTGCTAAATGGCCAAGCTTGTCTTAGTATGCCGGAGCTAATATCAAATAGACCGCCGCTTAGCTCATAACACTGAAACGCAAAATCCAGAAGCTGTGCAGTCTCTGAATCTACCTCAGTTGATTTTCCAGCGGCGGAATTAATTCGAGAAACAATGCTGTCTTCCCTATAACGACTGTATTTTTGTTCAATCCGCCAGGCTTCTCTCGCAGCTACATTCAGAAGATCTTTGGCAAGCGACTCATCGTTGACGTGCATCAACACTTCACAGCCGCTCGCCATTGCCGAGAATCTGCCAACCCAGAAATCACCCTGACTAACTAGTTGCGTTTGTCGATCGATAGCCAAATCGGCAGCCTTCCTACAATTACGAGAACGTGTCAGAACCTATAAGAATAGCCGATTTGAATAATTGTTGCTTCTAGATCGGGAAACATATCGTAATTGTTTTGAATTCCAATGGGTTTGCCAACAGTGTCACCTTGTTGCTCATAAGCTTCCACTCGAATATTTATCTCGCTTCGATCGTTCGGCCGATAACCAAATTTTGATCCAAAAGTTAGTCCGTTGAACGCACCCAACCTGTAGTCGGCACTCGCATCAATCGGCAAGGCCCGACCTGCGACAAGACTGTGGGCAAAGAACCCCGCCTCTTCTTGATTGTAGTAGCGAATATGAGGCTCAACATAAAACTTGTCATTCAAGTTCCACCTGTACCTACCATCGACTGTGTGGGAAGTGATATCCCAATCATCCCAAAGATAGCGATAAGACACATCGATAATGTCGCCATTGTCACGGCTATATTTGGTTTTCCAGTAGACGCTGTGTTTATCTCGTGTATCTGGGCGACTGTCGTACACATAGCCAGACGTCTCACCAGTAATTCCATCCACTAGAGAAAGTACTTTATATGGTTCGGTTAAATAACCATCTGACTGACTGAAGGAATAATTGAACTGCATGAGAGTTTGACGATTAATTACCTGGGTCACTCCAACCAGTAAATCTATAACTGTTTTATCATCGCTACTAGCCTGACGCTGTTGATCATCATCATCATCATCATCATCATCACTAACCGGACTCTGTTGATCAAAGAACAAAGAAATAGAGCCTAAAGGCATGGGTATACCACCCACTGGTTCGATAGAGTCATTTGCATAAGCGAACCCTAGAGACACTGTTGTATTCTTCAGGTTAAAATCTCTGGCTAAAGTGGTATTGAATCCAATTGAGGTGTAATCATATTCGTCAGAATAGGCCAAGCCTGTGGACAAACGAGTCAATGGATTCAAGGGAAATTCATACTGAATACTGACCTCTGAGCGGGAATCCTTAAAGGTATCGTCCAATGGTAGCTCTCCAGCATTCGTGATGTAAGTTCCTCTGCCGGAAGGTCGAGTAAAAGTTTGAGGTGTATTGCTTATCGTCGCGCCGTTCGGCGATGCCCCTGTCAAAGAATCCGCGACAAATGTCAGATTCAGTTTGCGGCCATCTTCAAAGACTCGCGTCGCACTTACAACAGGCTCAACTGCGTCCACACGATCTTTCTCGCTATAACCAAGTACCGCCGAGTCTATATACCAACCCGGAACCTCCTGCGCGGAGCCTGTTTGATTTAATAAACTACAGGCCGCAGCGGCGAGCAAGTTGGCGATCTTGCCGTTGGGTTGCTTTAATTGCATCCACAACCTCCACCACCAAAACCCGCACCGCCACTGGAGGCCTCTTTGCTAAAATAGATATGGTCATCTAACCTAGCTTCAAGCGGATCGCTAATCAACTGCATATCCTCTTGAGCCAGAATTCCTCTTTCCCAAGGTTGGACACCCAATTGTGAGCAGGCACCCAATGTCAGGCACATACCGAACACCGGTAATATTTTCCTCATTAGCCAATCTCCAAATCTCGAACTCAAATGAAAATGTTAGCCTATGAGGTTAACAAGGGTTTCTTAAGAGAACCTTAAGGAAAAATGGTGTACTGACAACTTAGCAACTAAGCGAAATAATAAGTTCGCTACGTGCATTTCCCGATGGAGATTACATGGTGCAATGGACGGCAGTGGACGGCAGTGGACGGCAGTGGACGGCAGTGGTTGAAGAGGATCAGTGGTTTACGACGGTTCCTATAGTTTTTCTGTAGTAACAGATTTCTAACTCGAGTGGCAGTGTAAACCTAGTGACGAGAGCACTATGCAGCAGGGAAAACTACAGCGGCGAAATTTCGGTGAGTGTCGACCTTAGGAATAGGTTTCAATTTCTACAACAGACACTGAGTTATTGAACCCATTGCTTGCCGGGGCAGTATTGCGCGTTATATTAGCCTCAGATATAGAGCCTCCAGAGACGAAAAGCGCCTTAAGGAAACCTTAAGAATAGCTCTGTACATTCTCTAGATTGGAAAAACTTATTAAGTAATGGGCAGTTACTAACCTTGATCGCTAAAAATATTCTGCTAGGGGCGACTAGATTCACCGCGAAGTCTTTTAAGTCTTGCTCTCAGTTTTGCTTTGAATTACCAGCTGACTATGAGTTTTTGTCCAGCAAAGGCTTCGCAAGTTTCTCTGACTATTGGGACCTGTCCCATGACTTCGTAGACGAGGTTAACTATCGTCGTGGAGGCTGGAGCGGAGTTACTAAATTATGCATGAAAGATGGCGGTTCGCAGCGAAATTACTACGTTAAGAGGCAGGTCAATCAGTTCCGGTATTCCCTAGGCAAGCCACTAGGGGCGTTAACCTTTGAGTATGAAGTTGCAGCAATCAAGCGCAACATCGCTTTAAATTTACCTGCAATCGATATCGCTGCCTGGGGAGTTAAGAAGGCAGCAAATAGCGCTATGGGCCTTCTGGTTACCCGACAGCTTGATTGGTTGACGCTCGACGAACTTATCGCTAAGAAACCGGCATGGTCGTCAATGGAAGTGCTACTTCAGCGCTTGGGCCAGCAGCTTCTAGGCATGCACAATCATGGTATTCAGCATGGTGCTCTCTATCCCAAACATATATTCATTAATCAGCTAAATGGCGATATCAAATTAATAGACTTTGAGCGAGCTCGGAAGAAGCACTCAGCCGGAAAGGCTATACTCTCCGATCTAGGGCAGCTTCTTAAACACCTCCAATCAGTGCCCTCTTCTGCCGTTGACATATTGCTGAATCCCTATCAATTAGAACACGGCAAGCAAATTGCCAAGTTGGAGGGCTCTCTTGAAAAGAGGCGTTCCAGATAACTCAAGAGCAACACACAATGCAAAACTACGATAGAGTGAAATCAGATTCCACCAGTGCTGAATTGTATACCCAGCGCAAACCGCGAAAGCATCAATTCGAGATGCAAATGGTGAGCGAGGCATTCCACATGTTGCCGGAATCTAAGGTGAAAACCGTACTGGATGCCCCCTGCGGTGTCGGCCGTCTCAGTCTCTGGCTGGCACAGAAGGGTTATCAGGTTTGTGCTGTTGATCTCGGTGAGGCGGCAGCGCAACTGACCAAGAATCTGCTAAGCGACAATGATTTAAAAGCCGATGTCGAGTGCCAGGATATTTTCAATATGCGATTTGATGATGGCGCCTTCGATGCAGTAGTCTGTTTTCGCCTGCTGCATCACTTCAAAGAGAAGGATGATCAGCAAAATTTAACCTCAGAACTATGCAGGGTGTCTTCGCAATACGTAGTTATCTCTTACTTTTCCGGGCATTCGGTTACCTCGCTACGGCGTAAGTTGCGAAAGTTACTGACAGGCAAGCCAGTAAAACAAAACCCAATGTCGCTAGCAGATCTAAAGGCCCTATTCGCCAAAGATGGCTATCAGCTTAATGGAGCGGTAAAGAGATCAGGATTCCTCCATTCTCTGCAATTGGCAGTATTCGAGCGAAAGGCAGTCTAGTCCTATTTATTTGATTTATAAAAAAGAGTAGAAAATCTTAAATAAAGCACCTTCAAGCGCTTTCCTTAAGATTGACTTAAGAATCGCCTGCTAACTTAGTTTTTATTCTCAGACAGTTTGGTGAAAGCGATGTCATTAGTAGTTCCCCAAAAATTGGTTCAAGTGAATAGTGATAACGCCTCTTTAGAAGCAATGCGTGAGGTGTCAAGCATGTCTCTGTTCTTGGATCAGTGGCTCACGCCAACGCCTAAATTTGAATTGCTGTCCGAGCGATCTCAGAATAGGCGCGAGGTTGAGCAATATATTGGGCATAAATTTGATTCTAGCTACGGTGCAAAACTAGAGCATTACCTACCTCTATTTCTTACCCTGCGCTGCGGGCAGAATCTTTCTGCGAGCGCGGGCATGAGCCTAGGCAGCGAAACTCCTAAATTCTTCTTGGAACAATATCTGGATGCCCCTATTGAGAGCGAGCTAGCGCAGCTTTGCGACGAGAGCATTCGTAGAGATAAATTGGTAGAGATAGGTAATCTGGTAGCCACCTCTCGCGTTGCTAGCCGACTGATGTTTATCGTTCTGGCTTCGGTTCTGCGTCAGGCAAATTTCGATTGGATGGTTTTTACGGCGACCAAGCCCTTGTTACATAGTTTGCGAAAGCTCGGTTTCGAGACCATTGTGATCTCCGAAGCAAGGCCGGCACGACTCGACATTAGATCGAACGCTGACTGGGGAAGTTACTATGACAACCAGCCAAAGGTAGTGGCCGGTCGACTCAGCAATGCCCAGGAAATTGTTCAGGGTCGCAACCTGTTCAATCTGGTTCAAAACTTCTATAGAAGTAAAATAGAATCTCTGGCTAGGCAGCTCGATCGCCGTGGTGCGGGTAATGTCTAGTCCAGAAATGGCGCTTAACTATTCGTTCAGCGATCTGCACCGAAGTTTTTCGGCTGCGCAGATCGAACCGCAGATTATAGCCCTTTCCGACCTGCTTCTCGCGCAGGGAATTACCCGTGTGGCACTACTGGCTGATAACAGCATCGAGTGGGCCTTGGTAGACATTGCCTGCCGAGATGCCAATATCTGTCTACTGCCGTTGCCAGAGTTCTTCTCAGGCTCGCAGCGTCGGCATGCCATAGTGGCTTGCTCGATCAAGGCGGTAATTACCGACAAGCCCGAAATATTCGTCTCCCAGTACCAGGCTGACTGCCAGACACTTTCGCTTCTAGGCAAAACGCAGTTGAGTCTGTGTATTCTGCAGAACACGGCAAGAGCATCAATGCTGCCTCTCCAGACGGGCAAGATTACTTTTACCTCAGGCTCAACCGGCGAACCCAAGGGGGTCTGTCTGAGTCATGAGCAACTCCTGAGGCAGGCTGACGTGCTCGCGTCGAAGATTAAGATCGATAAGCCACGTCATCTGTGCGTACTTCCCCTTAGCACCCTACTGGAGAATGTGGCGGGTGTGTACGCTCCGATACTTTCCCATGGCGAAGTCATCATCCCAAGGCAAGAAGAGTTAGGGTTTGTTGGCAGCGCATTAGTAGATTCGCAAAAGCTGCTGGCTACCATTCAGTCCGTACAACCAGACTCGATGATACTGATTCCGCAATTGCTGCTGTTCTTGCTCAATGCCATCGAGCAGGGATGGCAATGCCCTGATTCATTAAAATTTGTCGCTGTGGGTGGCAGTAAAGTATCTGTAGACCTACTCAACAGCGCGATCGAGTCAGGCATTCCAGTCTATGAGGGCTATGGGCTTTCGGAATGCGCTTCGGTAGTTAGTTTGAATACCCCGCAGGCACAACACCGGGGAAGCGTTGGGCAACCCTTACCCGGTTTGGAAATTTCATTTAGAGACTCAGAGGTAATTGTGTCCGGCAACACCATGTTGGGTTATGTGAATGAGCCAGACACTTGGCACGGTGCGGAGATAGAGACGGGCGATCTTGGGCATATCGACGAAGAGGGGTTTCTGCACATTGACGGTCGCAAGAAGAACCTTCTGATCTCCAGCTATGGCCGCAACATCTCACCGGAATGGGTTGAGAGTGAACTGCTTGTGAGCCCACTCTTAGCTGAGGCCGTAGTGCTGGGCGATGCGAAACCCTATTGCACGGCGCTGTTAACAGCCCGCTCGGCAAGCACCAGCGATTCTGAGATTCAACAAATCATCGGCCAGATAAACTCCAGCCTTCCCGACTATGCACGGGTAATGGCATGGCATCGCCTGGACAAGCCACTGCAAGGGGAAGGTCGGTTTATGACAGACAATGGCCGCCCCCGACGTAAAGCGATAAACGAAGCCTTTAGCCTGGAGATCGATGCACTCTATACAGAGGCTTCATTGATGCCCAATCACAGCTCAACACCCAACCTATAGCAAGATGAGGGTCAGATAGAATGAATTTTTTCGATACATTAGTAAGCACAACACAACAGGAACGGCAGGAACTTATGTCGGCCCCAATCATTGCGCGCTGCCTGTCGGGCCAGATAAACGTCGACGACTACGTGGCATTTCTGGTGCAGGCCTACCACCATGTAAAGCATACGGTGCCGTTAATGATGGCCGTTGGCTCCAGGCTGCCTGCAGAAAAGGAATGGTTACGTTCCGCCGTGGCTGAATATATTGAAGAGGAACTAGGGCATCAAGAATGGATTCTCAACGACATAGAAAATTGCGGATACGATAAGGCGACAGTGCGCCATGGTAATCCCTCGGCGGCAACTGAACTTATGGTGGCCTATGCATACGACATGGCGCAGAGGGTCAATCCCATGGGCTTCTTCGGCATGGTGCATGTGTTAGAAGGCACTAGCATTAATCTGGCCGACAAGGTGGCAGATTCGGTGAAAGGCACGCTAGGCCTGCCGCAGAACGCTTTCTCCTATCTCTATTCTCACGGGTCTCTAGATCAGGACCATGTGAAGTTCTTCGAGGATCTTATGAATCAAATTAACGATCAGGAAGATCAGGATATTATTGTTCATGCCAGTCGCATGTTCTATCAGCTCTATGGGAATATCTTCCGCACACTCTCGGCAGATCACGGTGTTCCAAAGCTGAGAAAGAGGGCATAAACGGTGGAATTGAATGGCAAAAGAATTCTTATTACCGGTGCCACCGGAGGCATCGGGGAACTAGTAGCCTCACAGCTTCACGCTGAAGGATCGCAACTTATTCTAAGTTGTTATCAAGCCGAGGCATTGGAAAAACTCAATGCCAAGCTTGGGGGATCTCACACCATAGCCTGTGAAGATATTTCCAGCTTTGAAGGCCGTCAATTCATAATAGAAACCTGTCAAAGCGTGGGAGGCATCGATGTCGTCATTAACCTTGCCGGTATTCTGAATTTCGATCTGTTCGAGAATCAGGCGCCGCAGCTCATTGAAAAAACCATAGCCATAAACCTCAACGCTCCAATGCTGCTGTGTCATGACTTGATACCGATACTAAAGCAAAACTCGGAAGCGATGATATTGAATGTCGGCTCGATCTTCGCAAGTATTGGTCACCCCGGATTCGTTGCTTACTGTGCGAGCAAGGCTGGCCTAAAGTGTTTTACAGAGGCGCTCTCGCGAGAACTGGCAGACACATCTATCAAGGTTTGCTATATCGCCCCCCGTGCTACCAACACTAAGCTGAATAATGACAGCGTCAATCGTCTAAATTCTGCTCTGGGCAATAAATCGGACAGTCCCGAATACGTAGCAAATGAAATAGTGCAATCGATCAAGAAAAACCGAGCGCTGGCTTACTTAGGCTGGCCGGAAAAATTATTTGTAGTAGTTAACGCAATCCTGCCTGGGGTGGTAAGAAAGTCCCTGGTAGGGAAATTAGATATGATTAAACAATACGCAACATTAGGTCAGAACTCATGAAACTAGAAAAACTATTCTCATGCTTGTCAATTCTTGCAGGCGGATTTATTTCAAATGCTCTAGCCGCGCAAGATGCATCCGAGTTATCTCATATCCAACAACGTTGGGCTGAAGTAACTTACCAGCTGGAAGGCAAAACCCAGCTCTCGGCTTTCGATCAATTGGTGGCGGAAGTTGAAGAGCTAAGCGCTAGCCAGCCAGACTCGGCCGAGGCCTGGATCTGGAGCGGCATTGTTAAATCCACCTATGCGGGCGCCAAGGGTGGGCTAGGGGCTTTGGGCTTGGCGAAAGAGGCGAAGGTAGATCTAGAGCACGCTATAACAATAGACGCAGCCGCTCTAGCCGGTTCCAGTTATGCCACTTTGGGCACGCTCTACCACAGTGTCCCGCGATGGCCGGTGGGCTTCGGTGACCAGAATAAGGCGGAAGAACTTTTGCGCAAAGGCATCGCTCTGAACCCTGCAGGAATCGACAATAATTACTTCTATGGTACTTATTTGCTAGACCAAAAACGCTACGAAGAAGCGGAGAAATATCTGAACCAAGCCAAGCAGGCGTCGCCAAGACCAAATAGACCAGTGGCTGATGCTGGGCGACAGCACGAAGTAGACGAAGCGCTCGAACTTTTAAGGCAGAAGCGTTAAGCTGGGTTAAGGAAATTTTGAAGCCGGCCTATGCAACTACTATTAGTCGAAGACGATCAGCCATTGGCAGACAGCCTGCGGCAGGCATTGCAAAAAACAGGCTACGCAGTCAATCACGTTGATAACGGCAACTCCGCTCTGCATACGCTCAAGGTAGAACGGCCCGATATTCTTATTTTGGATATTGGCCTGCCTGATATCGATGGAATTTCAGTACTGAAAAAGCTGCGAGTCAGCGATAAGACTCTACCGGTTCTGCTACTAACGGCTAGAGACAGTGTGGACGAGAAGGTTGCCGGACTGGACAGCGGTGCCGATGACTATCTCGCAAAACCGTTCGAGATGTCCGAGCTCGTGGCGAGATTGCGGGTGTTGGAGAGACGGCTTTCAACAGTAAAAACATCGGAAATAACTATTGGGCCCGTGTCCCTCGATACCCTTGAACAGAGTGTTATTTTTGAGGGGCAAAGTATCGAACTCGCTCGAAAAGAATATATGCTTCTAAAGAGCCTGATGGAAAATGCAGGAAGGGTAATGACCCGATCTACATTAGAGAGCCATCTGTATAGCTGGGGAGAAGAAGTGAGCAGCAATGCGGTTGAGGTTCATATCCATCACCTGCGCAAGAAATTTGGCAATGAATTCATTACAACTATTCGCGGTGTAGGCTACAAGCTGGCAGTTAACCAAAGCTAAGAGGCTCTCTATTGCGATCCATTAGGTTCTTCCTCATTGCCAGCATTTTGGCTACGCTGATCTTATTCAATTTCGTAGCGGCGCTGCAGGGCTACCAGTCCAGTATGGAGGAGGCTGACACCCTGTTCGACAATCAAATGTTGGGCCTGGCCAGGCTTGTTTCCAATCTCGACGTGTCGAACGCCAATACCGGAGCGCTAAGGCTTGGTAACGATCTCTCTTTTCAAATTTGGAATGGATCACAACTTTTGGCGGCTTCGGCAAATGCGCCAGATCAACCGTTACAGAATTTCAGTCCGGGCTTCGACTACACAAACTTTGATGGATATCGATGGCGCACCTTTACTCGTTTCGAGACGCCACTAGATCGATGGGTAATTATTGCGGAGAGAACCGATCTTCGTTTCGTTCTTGCAGAGAATGTCGTACTTCAGTCGATACTGCCTCTTCTGCTGGGCATCCCGCTGGTAGCCTTGCTCATCTGGGTTATAGTGAGTCACGGATTAAGGCCGCTGCAGCAACTCTCTACAGAATTGAAAAACAAAGGGGCTGATGATCTTTCCTCTCTTTTAAGCGCGGACTTCCGCGTAGAGCTTGATCAGGTATTGGAATCGATCAATGGCTTTATTCAGCGACTCAATAGAGTCATGGAAAGAGAAAAACGCCTCTCTTCAGATGCGGCTCACGAACTGCGAACCCCTATAAGTGCGTTAAAAATTCAGTTGCACAATTTGAGTGAAGAGGTCGACACCAGCCACGAATCCTTTCAGCAATTGCAACAGGGTGTCGACCGCATGCAACATCTTATAGAACAGTTGCTTGCCCTATACAGGGCGACACCGGAGCAATTTGCGAGCTCCTGCAGAGTGCTTGACCTCTATGAGATCTCGCAGAATCAAGTGGCTGGAATGTACTCTTTATTCGAGAAGAAAAAACAGAATATAGAGCTCATAGGGGAGTCGGTGGAAATTGAGGCCTATCAATTTGCTTTGGAGACATTGCTCTCAAACTTACTGGGTAATGCCAGTAAATACACTCCCGAAGGTGGTAGCATCCTAGTTGCTTTGGATGATCTGGGAGATGAAATATGTCTCAGGGTAGAAGACAGTGGCCCAGGAATTCCCGATAGCGCCAAGAGTCGAGTGTTCGACAGGTTTTACCGCGTTGATTCTAAAGATGATATTCTACAGTCACCAGGCTGCGGGTTGGGATTAACAATTGTAACTCACGTTGCAGAATTGCATCAGGCTAGAGTTGAATTACATGATTCAAGCTTTGAAACGGGTAGTTCATTTTGCGTGTATTTTATGAAGAAGACTTGAAAGAAGAACTGAAATGGAAATTGCAGGTCCATACATGAGAATACTTATCGGCGCTCTTCTGATGTTTTGTTATACCTGCTCAGCCTTGGCAGCGACGCCGGAAATAGAGCTGATCATCAAGGATCATTTATTCTTTCCTGCGATACTCAAAATATCCGCTGGGCAAAAAGTACGAGTTCGCATTATTAATCAGGACCCAACTCCAGAGGAATTTGAAAGCTTCGAACTCAACCGGGAGAAATTGGTAGTCGGTAATGGACAAACTGTTGTGTTTATCGGCCCCCTTGAGCCGGGTGAGTACCCCTTCTTTGGAGAGTTCTATCCCAAGACTGCCCAAGGAGTGGTGATAGTTAAATGAACTCTCTCATAGAAAAATCTCATGTTTCTTAATTCGGTGGTTCTAATACTGCAAGAAATTCTTGAGGCTGCCTTGCTGATTAGTGTGTTGTTGGTATTTACGCATTTATTTCATACGAGTTGGAACAAGTCATTTACGCTGCACACCCGTTGGGTTGGCTATAGCATCGTTACGGGTTGTCTGGGTGCTGCTGTATATTCCTACTATACGCCGCAAATATCGGAGATGTTCGACTATGTCGGGCAGGAGGTTTTCAATTCTGTTATTCATGTTCTGAGCTTTGCCTTGATTATCCTGTTGGCATTTTTCGTGCCAAGCAATCGAATGGCCCAGGATGTTCTGCTACGGAGTAGGCTAACCTCTCTCTGCATGGCGGGCATTGTTATGCTGGCTATTGTTCGGGAGGGCTCTGAGATTATGCAATACGTTGGCGGCATAGCGGGGCAGGCGCAAAACTTTACTCCGGTAATGCTGGGTGGCTTTATCGGTGCTGGAATAGGTGTCAGCTCCGGTGTGTTTCTTTTCTACGGCCTCATTAACCTGTCGGTGATTTGGTCGTTCAGGGCCAGCCTGATTTTGCTGTGTCTGATAGCGGGAAACATGGGCTCGCAGGCCGTGTTATTGCTCACGCAGGCAGATTGGTTGCCCTTTACACCGATCGCCTGGAATAGCTCGGCCGCATTGCCAGAAGCTTCGATTTTGGGCCATCTGTTGTATGCCTTGGTTGGCTATGAGGCTACCCCCTCTATATTGCAGGTCGCTCTCTATATATTTGGTATTATTCTGATCATCGCTAGTCCGCTTTTTCGCAAGACCTGGGTGCAACACGAATTTTTAAGAGGTGGAGGCCGGCTTGACTCATTTTAAAAGCCGCGCATTGGCCGCAGCTTCCAAGTTTGTAGCAGCAGCAATTATATTGCTAGTGACTGTATCGCGAGTTCATGCGGATGGAAGCGCCGTGGACAAAGTCTATCACCCCTATGTAGATGCCCTGGAAAGCGAGATTGAGTTCAGGTCAATTTTTCAGGACAGTGAGACCGTCAATAGCAACCTGAAGGAACTACATCAGCTATCATTCGGTAGATCTTTGGGGCAGTCACTCTTCGGTGAAGCCTACTTGGTAGGCAGGAAATCGGCGACAGGCAATTTCGATATCGAGTTCTTCGAGTTTGAACTGAAATGGCAATTAACCGAGCAGGGAGAATATAGTGCCGACTGGGGCGTGTTATTCGAGTATGAACAAGAATTTGGTGGAGATATTCATGAGTTTACGGCCGCCCTATTGGTTGAGAAAGAATTCGGGCGCTGGAGCGGCACCGCCAATCTACACTTTATTCAAGAGTGGGGGGGCAATATCAAGGATGAATTCGAGACTGCCTTGGCGCTGCAGGCAAGGTATCGCTATGCAAGAGAATTCGAGCCTGCTCTGGAGCTCTATGCCGGGCAGAACTCTACGGGTTTAGGTCCAGTGATCATGGGTAACGCATCTTTGGGTATACGCAAAAGCATTCATTGGGAAGCTGGAGTAATTTTCGGCTTGGATAAAAAGAGCCCGAATAATACCTATCGCTTTCTATTGGAGTTTGAATTCTAGACATACACAATTTGTCGATTGATAGATTGGCCTCTTCAAAGCTACTTATCATAAGAATTCCCTGCAAATCCAAGCAGTAGTAGAGTGAAGAATGTAGAGATGTGAATCGCTATCATTTCCTTAGACACTTAACAGCCTCTGTTGATAACGTTCTTCATACTTTACAGGCGACAGCTGATTATTAGAACTATGCCGGCGCTTGTTGTTATAAAACATTTCAATATAATCAAAAATATCACTCCTAGCTGCATCTCTTGTAACGTAGGTTTGTCGGCGAATTCGTTCTCGCTTCAGTTCGCCCCTTCCACATTCGCACCTATATGGTGTCTGACGTTGCAAGTTTATTGGGGTAGGCATTCCAGAATTATTTGGCAGTGGAATATTCGATAGATAAAGGCAAGTTTAAGAACTAGCGGTGATATTACATGCGTCTGCCGGTAGCATCCGAGAAACAAAAATTGAGGGCATTTCCCTAAGATGAGTTAACCTCTTGCCCTTTGATGCCCCATGTGACCCACTCGGGGAGAAGGCGTGTACCCCTTCTGTACAGGCAGAAAAACGCTGTCAGACTTTGTATGGTTACACTTACGGCATAGGCACTGTGTATTGATCCGCAAACTCTGAGAGCGTTTTCTGGATACCCCCTCTCCTAGCCTAAGACACTGTTATAGAGTTAACTTAAGTATTAGTGTGACTTTGACGCACTAGTTACCTGCTCAGAATCACATACAAACCGTTTTGGGAGCATGTAAACGTAGTTAAAATACTTCTGCCCTTCTGGCTTGTGCTTCTTCCTGATAATGAAGCCTTCTGAGGCCGCGAGTTTCATTTTCCTAACCACTGTTTCTCTTGCGTAGCCTGTCCGGTCTGCTAATTGAATCTCGGTTGGGTAAGCTGGTTTCCCATCCACGTCCATATAAAAACTAATGTTGTGCAAAATATGCCTAAGTGCTGGGTCTTTAGTTGTTTCTGTACAAACAAATTCGCGGTATTGGAACAAAGGCTTCCGGTTTCCTTTTGCATACTGGTTCGCGTTGCTAATAATTTCGTTTACTTCGCGGTCTGGCAGCGGTGGAACACACTGATATTGATTGATCTCGAATATCTTTGCGCTGATCTCTATGCCCTTCAACCCCTCGCTTCTGAGCGAGCAAGCGATACTGAATAGAGACTCGTTCCTACCCCCTTGGGGTATGGGAGCCGATCTCTCAATCTTTGTAGCTTTCTTCTGTTGCTCCAGTAAAGCAGCGAGCCATTTGGGAGCGTTTAACAGATTGCTAGGATCAACCTCCCACCGGTACAAATTGCCGTTAGCATGGACGGAAGGAGCCGCCACGATGTATCCGCCATTCCCTCTAATATCAATTCCTGGGGCTGGCGAATTAGCTCGCGTCTTAACCGGAGACTGGCAATTGAACAGAAAGTGTTTGCCGCTGCCGGTTCTCTGACAGGCGGTATTCTCGAACTTCCCGTGCTCATCAAACAAATTCTTCAGACTTTCTTCGCCGCCATTGCGAGGGTCAACATCGACTGCAAAAACGCCAGATTCCTCCCCCGTAGCAATTCCAATGTTTGCTTTAGGCCATGTAGCCCACCATTTAGAAATAGTAACTTCATTCGTAGTCGCTCTCTTCTGCCATGCCTTCAGTCGCGGCTTTTTCCCTTTGTCTACCAACGGATGAACGCGCCATCCCATACGAGCATAGCCAATAGCCGCATCTTTCAGCGACAATTGACCAGTCTCGGATAAAAGAACTACTTCACCCACGAGTTACACCTTGGCTAAATTCAGTGGAACAAAATGTTCCTCTTCTTTTGAATCGCCCGGGGCATCTCCCCCTATACGGTCTGTTTCTCCTTCAAAAAGGACATTTTTAGCGCCTAGAACCGACGATCTCTTCTCTGATGAATGAGTAGTAGGGGTAGGTCTGACACCATAAAGAGCGCAAGTAAATGATGTGCAATTGGCCACTTGCTTGCGCCAAGAACCTGAGCCTCCTACCTGGTCGTATAAGCACGCTTTGCACTTCGCGTTAATCGCTTTCCGCAGACTCATGCAGCCTCCCTTTTCAGTTCCCACTCTTCAACTTCGGAAAATCTCCATCTCGTACAGCCGGGTGAAAGCTGGACAGGCGTAGGTAATTTTTCCTGCCGAACCCATCGCCAAACAGTTGCGCGACTAATACTGAAACGCACTGCCAGTTGTTTGTCTGAGTAATATTCTTGATGCATGACATGGACCTCACTGGGGAATAGAAACGAGGCTCAATTAGTGAATCCTCGCAAATATAAGTATCAACGAGGCAAATCTTAGTTCAGGTAGGGAAGAGTCTCATGCTACACATTAAGGGGTTTTGTGTAGCACGGAAAGTTTAGTTAACTTCTCATTAGGTATGAGCGACTCTCCAGATTTTGGCAACGCCCTGGTAGGACAGTTTGATACCCAATTCTTCTAGGCACTCCGAAACTAGATCACATGCACTTTCCGGTTTGCTTGTATCATTTCTATATACTGCGAGACCGTAATCTACAGCTTGCTTTACTGCCACTTGAATAGCTGCATCCCTATAAAGATTTTGGCCCCATTTTGGCCCAGAAGGAGGCTTTAGCTTTCCCGAAAGAACTTTCAAAACAAAGTCGTCAATTCCATTCGGCAAACTCTGTTTAGCCTTTATTAGTTCTTGGGCGATCATTGAAAGCAAATGATAATGCTCTTCTGGGTTCATCGACTTACCAGCATACGCTCCTAGTTGGATGAGTGTTTCAAGCCCGCCTCTACTGGCAGGCACGTTCATAGTTCCCAGAGTCAAAGAACGAATAATTTTTCCTTTCAACTCATCCACTCTTGCCCCTCCTTAGAGGCGTCACAATACCTTTCTCTCCAGCCATGCTGCAGAACTTAGCCCACTCACCCATTAGCTTTTTACGCTTAGGGAGTAGCTCGTCTCGTGCATATGCCGCTCTGGTTGAGTCACTGTTTACATGAGCTAACGCCAATTCAGATACTTCATCAGGATAAGCAGTACAGCTTCGCGCCCAATCCTTAAAACTGCTTCTGAAACCATGGGGCACGGCATCCACTTTCATGCGTCGAACCACGGCTAAAAGAGTAGCGTCTGAGAGAACACCGCCTTTAGGCGCGACAAACACTAAAGGGTTAGCTGTGAAGCGTGGCGCGGCTTTCAGAATCGCGATAGCGTCATCAGAAAGTGGCACACGATGTTGCTTACCAGCTTTGATTCTGTCTTCCGGAACAGTCCAAACTTTGGTTGAAAAGTCGACTTCTGACCATTCCATGCCCCTGACTTCGCCACTTCGAGCTGCAGTGAGAATGGCAAATTCCAACGCTTTAGCAGCAATACCATCGCGTTTTCGCAGATCATCCATAAACTGGCCGACTTGCTGCCAGGGCAAAGCCGCGTGATGCTTGACGGTAGAAATTTTGGACGGTGCAGGTAATAGCTCTTTGAGATTGCCTACCCATCGAGCCGGATTGTCGCCGGATCTGTACTTGCTCACGGCAGCCCAGGTTAAGACTGCTTCCATGCGCTGCCTTACTCGGGACGCGGTTTCTGTTTTTGTGTGCCAGATAGGTTCCAGTACTTTCAAGATATGGGGCAATTCGATTTCGGAAACGGGTAGACTGCCAATTACTGGGAACGCATAGCGCTCGAGCGTGTTTATCCATTCTCCTCTGTGTTTCACGTTTCTGAATTCTGGCGCTTTGGACGCATGGCAGCGTATCGCGGCATCTTTGAATTCGATTACCTTGGCCTGCGCACTTATTAGTGCCGCCCTGTCAGCCTTGCGCTTATCAACGGGGTCCACGCCTTGCCGAATTAGCTCGCGGCTCTCTGCGGTCCTCTCCCGAGCTCTTTGGAGCGTAACTTCCGGGTATCCACCTAGCCCAATATCCCGCCGTTTGCTACCAACGGTGACGCGCAAAATCCATGAGCGTGAACCGCCAGGCGCGACTTTCAGATACAGCCCTTTTACCATGCCCACTGCATGTAGCCCTGGGTCAGTTAGCCGCTTCACTTCAATGGCGGTAAGTTCTTTCGGTTTTCCGGCCATACGCATCTACCCAACAATTTGCCCAACATAATGCTTACTGTTGGATAATACTAGCTGACACGCTATGACACAAAAAATTCACCTAGAACGCTGATTCTACGGGGTTAATGAGCTTGGTTGCGACAAGTTGATACGTGGTTTAGGCGGACTCTCTCTCCGCCATTTTCTTATTGTTCTTAAAATACAATGAGTTGGCGCTATTAACCCCTGCTACTTTGTAGCATTCTTTTGTATCAAACCTCTAGTT
>Ga0302134_10000336_pt1 | contig 19441 bp, 16 predicted proteins | sample CB9_SCM_MG_FD_203123 | JGI IMG/M metagenome (GOLD analysis project Ga0302134, IMG submission 203123) | Marine microbial communities from Western Arctic Ocean, Canada - CB9_SCM | ecosystem: Environmental > Aquatic > Marine > Oceanic | place: Canada: Western Arctic Ocean | collected 2017-09-19
AACCTTCCTCGCCGTCCGGGCTCGTGTAGCTGAAGGCAACCGCCGGGCCGGCCTTGCTCCTACTCACGCGGGCGGACCAAACTTTTTTGTCGAATCCCTCGGTGCCGCCATGCAGATGATTGGGATCGTTGTTGGTGGCCAAGGTGTATTCCTTCCCGTCGAGAATGAACTTGCCCTTGGCGATGCGGTTAGCCACCCGACCGGTTGTCACTCCAAAGTACGGGTGGCCGTCGAGGTAGCTTTCAAGGTTATCGTGGCCCAGCACAACATCGCCTAATTTGCCGTCTTTGTCCGGCACATGCATCTCGGTGAGCATTGCCCCGTAGGTAATTATCCTGGCCTTGAGGCCGTTTTTGTTGACCAGCGTGTAGGATTCGACTGCTTTGCCATCCTTGTTTTTTCCGAATACTTCTTTTTCCACAGAACTTTTATTTCTTTTCTTCGCAGCGATTGCCGAAGGTTCGATCGCCGCACCGGCGAGGAGCAATCCTGCCGCCACGCATGCCATTGTTTTTTTCATATTATATATGCGTTAATCCGCCAAGCGCAGCCTGGTGTGTAAAACCTCGATTTGTATGAAGCGGCCCGACCGGTGTCAATGCCATTCACAGCCAGGCACGATGGAATTGGCCAAGAGGCTGGCGTGGCGCGACAAAAAAAAACGGGAACCGGTAACGGCTCCCGCTTGGTAAAGCTTTTGCGTGATTGGACTAAGTCAGCGTGATTTGGTTGCCGACCTTGAGGGTGACGATGGCTTTCTTCCAGCGCGCTGTGCGACCCTCGTGACGAGTGCGCTTACGGCGCAATCGACCTGTTACGTTCATGGTATTCACACGATCGACCTTGACCGACCATAAAGTTTGAACGGCATCACGAATGTCATTCTTGGTGGCGCGAGGGTCGGCAACGAGGTGAATCTGCTGTCGGGTCTTCTTGCCCAGTCGCTCGGCAGTTGCGTCGTTGCGTTCCTGAACGGCCATAACCTTCTCGGTCAGGCGCACGGTCTTGATTACATCAAAGGGGCTCATGCTGGGTTAATTGGTGAGGCGTTCTTCAAATTTCTCGTAGCCGTCCGTGGTGAAAACCAGAACGTCGGGCCAGAGAATCTCGTAGGTTGTCAGCGTGTCGCTTGTGGTGGAGCGAACGCGCTCGATGTTGCGTGCGGACAAGGCGATGTTGTTGTCAACCTCACCAGTGACCAGCACGACGCTCTTGAACTTGGTAGTGGCCGGTTTACTAGGATCGATGCCCAGCGCATTGAGGGTCTTGGCCAGTTGTTTGGTGGCCGGCTTGTCGAGTTTCAAACCGTCGAGGATGACGACCTGTCCGTCCTTGACGCGCTCGGTGAACGCCTTGCGTACAGCAAGGTCGCGAACCTTCTTGTTGAGTTTCTTAATGTAAACGCGGGGCTTGGGGCCGTGCGCCACGCCGCCGCCACGCCAAATGGGGTTTCGCTTGTAACCAACACGGGCGCGGCCGGTGCCTTTTTGTCGCCACGGTTTTGCGCCGGTACCGGCGACCTCGCCAACCGTCTTAGTGCAGGCGTTGCCGGAGCGCTGCGCGGCATTGTAGGCAACGACCGCCTCATGGACGGCTTGATTGCCCTTGTCTTCATCCACGGGTGTGAACTTGGATTCCTGCTCGCCCTTGTCCGCGCCATTGGTGTCCTTGATTGCTAATTTCATTTTTAAATCCTCCGCTGCCTGTTACTTGGTTTTCTTTGGCTTTTTCTTGGACTCGCGAATGACGACGTAGTCGCCGTTGGCGCCGGGGATTGCTCCCTTGACGAGCAGCAGATTGTCGTCGGCCTGCACCTGTATGATCTCGAGGTTTTGAACCGTGCGGCTCGCCTGCCCCATGTGGCCAGGCATTTTTTTGCCCTTGGTGACGTGGCCGGGTGTTGACCCTGCCCCGATCGAACCGGGTCGGCGCCGCCATCCGCCGGAACCGTGCGAACCGCGACCGCCGCCGAAGTTCCAGCGCTTGACCACGCCCTGAAAACCACGGCCCTTGGTCTTGCCGATCACGTCGACATAATCGCCAGACTCGAACACGTCGGCACCGATCGAGTCGCCGGGTTTGACGTCGAGAGAGAAGTCACGAAATTCCTTGATGCGCCGAATAGGAGTAATGGCGCGAGCATCCCAAGCCTTGCGGTTGGTCAAGCGGGCCTTGCCCTTGACGGTGCGGTCGGGGGAACGCGGCGTATAGTTTTCCTCGCCGTTATGCGCCTTGAGATGGCCGCGCTTGGGCAAGCTCAACCGGTGTTCCTTTTGCCCGTCGAAGCCAAGCTGAACGGACTCGTAGCCGTCCCTGCCGGTGGTCTTGCGTTGCAACACCTGGTTGGGGCCAGCCTGCACGATGGTGACGCTCACGGATCTGCCGTCCTCGGTATAAACCCGTGTTTGGCCCAATTTCTTTCCTAACAATCCAACCATGGTTGCTTAAATTTTGATGGTGATGTCGACGCCTGCTGGCAGGTTCAACTTTTTCAATTCGTCCACTGTCTTGGCGGTGGGTTCCATAATATCGATCAACCGCTTGTGGGTCCGCTGCTCAAACGTTTCCTGCGCTTTTTTGTCGACGTGAGGGGAGCGGCCCACGGTAAAACGCTCGATGCGGGTGGGCAACGGGATCGGGCCGGCGACCAGCGCGCCGGTGCGCTTGACCGTCTCGACAATGTCTCCGGCCGACTGGTCGATCACCCTGTGATCGTATGCCTTGAGGCGAATTCTTATGCGGTTTTTTGGCATGACTGTATTCTTTAAGTGCGCGCAGGTTTCTTGGTGGTGCCGCTGACGATTTCCTCGGCAATGCTGTTCGGCACTTGTTCAAAACTAAATGGCTCCATCGAGTAGGACGCGCGGCCCCGGGACAGTGAGCGAACAGCCGTCGCGTAACCGAACATCTCGGCCAGCGGTACTTCGCACGTCACGGTGCAGAGTGCCTTGTCGTCGGTCTCCATTCCGAGGATCTTTCCGCGGCGCCGGTTCAGGTCGCCCATCACGTCGCCCTGAGATTCATCGGGCGTGGCCACCTCAACTTTCATGACCGGCTCGAGCAGAATGAGTTTGGCTTTTTTGCATGCATCCTTGAAGGCAAAGATGCCGGCCATCTTGAACGCCAACTCATTCGAGTCGACCTCGTGGAATGAACCGTCTACCACCTCCACCTTGACATCGACCATCGGGTAACCGGCCAACACGCCGCTGGCGATGGCTTCCCGAATGCCGGCATTCACCGCGGAGTGGTACTCCTTGGGGATGACACCACCTACGATCTTGTTCTCGACCTCTACGCCTTTGCCGCGTTCGTTGGGCGAGATGTTGATGATGGCGTGGCCGTACTGGCCACGACCCCCGGATTGGCGGATGAACTTTCCCTCGCCCTCGGCGGCAAGAGTGATGGCTTCGCGGTAGGAAATCTGCGGTGCACCGACGGTGGCCTCAACCTTAAACTCGCGCAGCAGACGGTCACGAATGATGTCCAAGTGAAGTTCACCCATGCCAGCGATGATCAACTGCGCAGTTTCGTCATCGGTGAAGACGCGGAACGTTGGGTCCTCCTCGGACAACCGCTGCAGCGCCTCGGACATTTTGTCACGATCAGCGTTTGAGTTAGGCTCGACGGCCATCGAGATGACGGGCTCTGGGAAGGTCGGAGGCTCAAGCATCACGTCCAGTTCCTTGTCACACAAGGTGTCGCCGGTGGTGACGTTACGGAGTCCCACGATGGCGGCGATGTCCCCAGAGTACACGGCATTCACATCGGTGCGCTTGTCGGCCTGAATCATAATGAGGCGGCTGACGCGGTCTCGCTTGCGCGTGCGCGGATTGTAAATGGTGTCCCCCTTCTTGAGTTGCCCTGAGTAAACGCGGATAAAAACCAGCTTGCCAACAAATGGGTCTGTCCAGAGCTTGAAAGCCAACGAACAAAACGGAGCGTCGTCATTCGCCTCAATGGTGACCTCCGTGGTTTCGTCGTCCGTCTCGACCGCTGTGGCGGCGGAAACCTCGACCGGCGATGGCAGGTAGTCCACAACCGCATCCATTAGGGGTTGCACACCCTTATTTTTGAACGCAGACCCACCTATGACGGGTACCATTTTCAATTCGCATGTCAACCGCCGGATCGCTTTCTTTAGTATCTCCGGGGTTATCTCCTTCTCCTCGAGGACCATCTCTGCCACCTCATCGTCGAGGTTGGATACGGCATCAATAAGCTGTTCCAAAGCCATCTCGGCTTCGTCCTTGAGGTCGGCGGGGATATCTGTGATGTCGTACTTGACACCGGTTTCGTCGGACTGATCGTAAACAATAGCTTTTTGACTAACGACGTCGATCACGCCCTTAAGTTTATCTTCCGCTCCAATCGGAATGCCAACCGGGTGCGCCTCGGCACCGAACTTGGTGCGCAGATCATTGACTGCCTTGTTAAAGTCAGCACCGGTGCGATCCATCTTGTTGATGAACGCAATCCGGGGGACGTTGTATTTACTGGCCTGCCGCCAGACGGTTTCGGACTGGGGTTGCACGCCGGCCACAGCGCAAAAAACAGCCACGGCACCGTCGAGCACACGCATGGATCGCTCCACTTCTGCGGTGAAATCCACGTGGCCGGGGGTGTCGATGATGTTGACGCGATTGTCGATCTCCGTAAATAGCTTGTGCAAGCCATCATCCTTTTGCTTCCAAAAACAGGTGGTGGCAGCCGAAGTGATGGTGATGCCGCGTTCGCGTTCCTGCTCCATCCAGTCCGTGACAGTGTTTCCGTCGTGAACCTCACCGATCTTGTGCATGAAACCGGTGTAGAAGAGAATGCGTTCAGTGGTCGTGGTCTTGCCGGCATCAATGTGGGCTGCGATGCCAATATTGCGGGTCCGCTCAAGCGTATACTCCCGGTCAGGCGAGTTGATGTTCTTATTCTGTTCCAAAGTGGCAGTCATTAATTCTTGTCGCTAAAAAAACCAGCAAAACCATACTAAAAACCCAAGCTATTTCAGAGATCGTCTCATCCACGTATAAACCGTTGGATTCAGGGCAACTTTGCCAAGCCCTTGGCCAATCGAACTCTTCTTCCCTACCAGCGGAAGTGCGAGAATGCCTTGTTGGCCTGGGCCATTTTGTGCATCTCGTCCCTCTTGCGAATGCAACTACCCTGACCTTCACTGGCGTCCCTGATTTCAGTGGCCAGGGCATCCTTCATGGGCACTCCCTTGCGGCCCTGAGAAAAACTCACCATCCAGCGCAACGCCAATGCCGTCTGCCGGCTTGTGGTGATCTCTAGCGGAATCTGGTAGGTTGCCCCACCGACACGCCGCGACTTGACCTCCAGTCGTGGCCTCGCATTGCTCACGGCTCGCTCCAGGATTTCCAAGGGATCGCTCCCCTGCTTTTCCTCGGCCAACTTGTCGAACGCTCCGTAAATAATTTTTTCCGCCACGCTTTTCTTGCCTTGGCGCATGGTTAAATTAACCAACAAGGTGACGGTCTTGCTCCCATACCGGGAGTCCGGAGTTACTTCTCGCTTTTCTGCTCTTCGACGGCGTGCCATGTCTTGTAAAAATCTCTTTCTTTACGACTACTTTTTCTTTCCGGCCTTCGGGCGCTTGACTCCGTACTTGGAGCGACTGACCCGGCGCTTCTCCACGCCGGTGGCATCCAAGGCACCACGAACTATGTGGTAACGAACACCGGGAAGATCCTTCACCCGTCCGCCCCTAATCAGCACAATGGAATGCTCCTGCAACGTATGGCCCTCATCCGGGATATAGGCAATGACCTCGTACCCGTTGGTCAGACGCACCTTAGCAACCTTCCGCATGGCGGAGTTCGGCTTCTTCGGAGTCCGAGTGTACACCTGCAGACAAACTCCCCGCTTAAACGGGCAGTTCTCCAACGCCGGTGAAGCTGTTTTGGCTTTTACCTTTACCCGGCCTTTTCGTACCAATTGGTTGATTGTCGGCATTAAAAAATATTAAAAACTAAGTGTTTAAGTACTAATCCCGCTCGAAGGGGCGCGGAGAGTAGCAAAAATCAGTTCTGATGCAACAGGTATTTTGAACATTTCCCAGACTATTTTGTCTTCCCTGCCTTATCCTAGGAGAGGATTGTCGAAAAGTGGCTTTTCCTGCTCCTCTTCCTCACTCGGAACATCGGCGATCTCCTCGGTCATGGGCTTCAATCTTACGTTGCGGTGCAGGTCGGCACCGGTTCCCGCCGGAACGATGTGCCCCATGATGACGTTTTCCTTAAAGCCACGAAGAGTGTCCACTTTGCCAAGCGTAGCGGCATCTGTCAGCACACGGGTGGTATCCTGAAAAGAGGCGGCACTCAGGAAACTCTCTGTCTCCAGTGATGCCTTGGTGATACCAAGCAACACGGGCTGACCCTCAGCGGGTTGGCCTCCCATTTTTTCGATCTTCTCGTTTTCCTCCTCGAAGGTAAGTTTCTCAACTTGCTCCCCCCAAAGGAAGGTGGTGTCTCCCGATTCGGTGATGCGGATTTTACGCATCATCTGCCGTGAGATGGTCTCAATGTGCTTGTCGTTGATTGTCACGCCTTGTAGTCGATATACCTCCTGCACCTCGTTCACCAAATGATCCTGCAGTGCTTGCGGGCCGCAAACCTCAAGAATCTCGTGTGGATTGACAGGGCCCTCGGTCAACTGCTGGCCTTTCTTCAGCAAATCCCCCTTGAATACGATGACATGTTTACCGATCGGGATCAGATGCTCCTCCTCCTCGCCGGACTCCACGTCGCGAATGATAATCGAGCGTTTGCCTCGAACCGTCGAACCAAAGTCCACAATGCCATCGATCTTAGAAATCTCCGAGCCGTCCTTCGGTATCCGAGCCTCAAATAACTCTGCAACACGCGGCAGACCACCAGTGATATCCTTGGTCTTGGCTGCCTGTCGGGGCGTCTTGGCGATCAGACTTCCGGCGACAATGTCGTCTCCCTCTTCAACGACAATGTGAGCCCCGGAGGGAATCGGATAATTGGCGATGGCCTCACCCTTCGCGTTCTCGACGATCACCTGGGGATGCAAATCCTCCTTGTAATCGATGACAACTAGAGATTTTTGGCCGGTGGCCTCATCGTCCTCACGCTTCATCGTCACTCCGTCGATGATGTCGTGAAACGTAATCTTACCCGGTTTCTCGGTGATAATTGGAACGTTGTAGGGATCCCACTGGACAAACACCTGTCCCTTCTTGACCTTGCCACCATCGGGAACAGCGATTACTGAACCGATGATCACGGTATACGTCTCCAGTTCACGGCCGTCTTTCTCATCCAAAACATAAACGATTCCGTTCTTGTTCAGGACAATACTGTTTCCGTCCTCCAACTTCACACACCTAATATCCTGAAACTTCAGGACACCCTCGTTGCGTGCCTCGATTTGGGGCTGCTTAAAAACTGCAGAGGCGGTTCCGCCGATATGGAAGGTACGCATCGTCAACTGAGTGCCGGGCTCACCGATGGACTGGGCGGCAATGATGCCCACAGCCTCGCCCATTTCAGCCATGACTCCGCTGGCAAGGTTGATGCCGTAGCATTTCTGGCAAACACCGCGCTTGGCTTCACAGGTCAGCACAGAGCGGAGTTTGACCCGTTCGACGCCTGCATCGTCAATTGTGCCGGCGTGTGCCTCGTCAATAACTTGACCGGCCTCGCAAAGGTATTCGTCCGGGTTCACCGGATTGATGATATCCTCAGCGGCTACTCGGCCAACCAAGCGATCCTTGAGTTGGACGACCTCGTCCTCGCCCTCATAGATAGCCAAGCGCCAGATACCGTTGGTGGTTCCGCAGTCCAACTCCCTGATGACAATATCCTGGGACACATCCACCAGTTTCCGGGTCAAGTATCCGGAGTCGGCAGTCTTAAGCGCGGTGTCGGCCAAGCCCTTTCTCGCGCCGTGCGTCGAGATGAAGTAGTCCAACACGGTCAACCCCTCACGGAAATTGGCCAAGATTGGTTTTTCAATAATATCCCCCGACGGCTTGGCCATAAGGCCACGCAAACCGGACAATTGGCGAACCTGTTGACGGTTGCCGCGTGCACCTGAGTCAACCATCAACCAAATCGGATTGAACTGATCGCTGCCATTGTTGTGATCCAGCACCTCCAACATCACGTCCGCAATCTGGTCGGTGCAATGGGTCCAGATGTCGATGATCTTGTTGTAGCGCTCGCCGGGTGTGATGACACCCCGACGGTATTGCTTGTCCACATCGACAATTTGCTTCTCGGCTTTCGCTATCTCCTTGACTTTTTCCTTGGGAATGATCATGTCGTGCATCCCCATGGAAAGGCCCGACTTGGTTGCCGCCGTAAAGCCAAGCTGCTTAAGATCATCAAGCACGCGAACAGTTTCTTCCTGACCGCAATTCCGATAGCAGTTCCAAATGATGTCCCCAAGGGCACCTTTGTTCACGATTATATTTGGAAACCCAATCTTGTCCGGCCAAATTTCGCTGAAAATAACCCGGCCAACAGTGGTTTCAATGATCTTCTTTTCCTTCTCCCCGTATGTGGAGTCGTTGCCAAGGTCGGGGTTGGCCAAGCGGATCACATCGTGAATCTTCATCTCACCATCGTCATACGCGAACACAACCTCCTGCTTGTTTCCAAACAAGCGCACCGTTTTTTGTTTTTTGCGAACCACATCGCGCGGCTTGGCTGTGTAGTAATAACAGCCCAAGGCGATATCCTGGGACGGAGTAATGATCGGCTTTCCGCTTGAAGGCGAAAAGATGTTGTTGGTCGCCATCATCAGGTAGCGCGCCTCCAACTGGGCCTCGACTGACAGCGGCACGTGCACCGCCATTTGGTCGCCATCAAAGTCCGCGTTGTAGGCGCTACAGGTCAGCGGATGAAGGCGAATGGCTTCGCCCTCGATCAATGTTGGCTCGAACGCCTGAATTGAAAGACGGTGAAGGGTCGGCGCGCGGTTCAACAAGATCGGGTGCTCCCTGGTCACCTCCTCGAGCACGTCCCAAACCTCGGGAGTCTGGCGTTCGATCAATTTCTTGGCGGAACGAACGGTGTGCACGTAGCCCAGATCCTTGAGCCGCCGGATGATAAATGGCTCGAACAATACCAGCGCCATTTTCTTGGGGAGACCACACTGGTGAAGTTTCAGTTCCGGGCCGACAACGATCACCGAACGGCCGGAGTAGTCCACACGCTTGCCGAGCAGATTTTGGCGGAAACGCCCGCTCTTTCCCTTCAGCATGTCGCTCAACGACTTGAGCGCACGGTTGCCGGCACCCGTCACAGGGCGACCATGACGACCGTTGTCATACAGCGCATCGACCGCTTCCTGCAACATGCGTTTCTCGTTCCGGATGATGACCTCCGGGGTCTTGAGCGCCAAAAGGTTCTTCAACCTGTTGTTGCGGTTGATGACGCGGCGGTAAAGATCGTTCAGGTCAGACGTGGCAAAACGGCCACCCTCAAGCGGAACCAAGGGGCGCAGATCCGGCGGAATCACCGGCAGCACCGTCAGTACCATCCACTCGGGCCGACTCTTGGACTTGAGGAAGCCCTGATAAATCTTGATGCGCTTGGCCAGTTTCTTTCGAATCTGCTTGCTGCGCGTCTGGGTCATACCTAACTGCAGGCGTTCAATACTCTCATCGAGGTCGATGGCGACCATGGCGTCGTGAACCCCCTCGGCACCGATCTTGGCCACAAACGCTTCCGGCCCGTAGGTTTCCTTGGCATCGCGATACTCCGTTTCCGTAAGGAGCTGGTTTTTTTCCAGCGGCGTTTCGCCGGGATCGACCACGAGATAATCCTCGTAGTAAATAACTCGCTCAAGGTTGCGGGCGGTGACATCCATCACCAACCCGATACGGGAGGGCATGCACTTGAAAAACCAGATATGGGTCACCGGCACCGACAACTCGATGTGGCCCATGCGCTCGCGTCGGACCCGCGCCTGGGTCACTTCCACGCCGCAACGGTCGCAAACCACGCCGCGATGCTTGATCCGTTTGTACTTGCCGCAGGAACATTCCCAGTCCTTGACCGGGCCAAAAATCCGCTCGCAAAAAAGCCCACCCTTCTCTGGCTTGAATGTTCGGTAGTTGATGGTCTCAGGGTTCTTGACTTCACCCTTGGACCACGACCGGATGGAGTCCGGGGAAGCCACGGCGATGGCGACATGATCCACATGGTTGACCTTGTCGAGCCCTAGCAACTCTCGTGAGGATTCTGCTGTATCAATCATCTTTAAATTCCAGTGTTTAAGTTGTCAGATTTACTCTCCAAGCAACAGGCGTGGGCGGGCACTTTCCACCTTGGCCTGAACCACAGGATTGGTGTAACCCACGGTTACATTCAGGCCAAGCGACTGCATTTCCTTGACCAATACGTTGAACGATTCCGGGACACCGGCCTCCAGCGCGTGGTCGCCCTTGACCAAGCTCTCATAAATCCGGGTGCGCCCCTGAACGTCGTCGGATTTCACGGTGAGCAGCTCCTGCAACATGTAGGCGGCGCCGTAAGCCTCCAAGGCCCATACCTCCATCTCACCGAAACGCTGACCGCCGTACTGCGCCTTGCCCCCAAGCGGCTGCTGGGTAACGAGCGAGTACGGACCTACCGCGCGGGCATGTATTTTGTCCGCCACCAAATGACCCAGCTTAAGCATGTAAGTGTACCCAACAACCGTATCCTGATCGAGCGGTTCCCCTGTCTGACCATCAAAAAGGCGTGTTTTCCCGTTTGATGGAAGCCCAGCTTCCTCAAGGTATTCCTTGATCCGACCCTCCTTGATACCGTCAAAAACCGGTGTGGCGATCTTGATCCCGAGTTTCTCCGCCGCCCAGCCAAGGTGGCATTCGAACACCTGCCCGACATTCATTCGGGAAGGCACACCCAGTGGGTTGAGGATGAAGTCCACCGGCGTTCCATCCGCGAGATGAGGCATATCCTCCTCGGGGATGATCTTGGCGACAACACCCTTGTTGCCGTGGCGACCCGCCATCTTGTCGCCCACTGAGAGCTTGCGCTTGGAGGCGATGAAAACCCGAACCGACTTGATCACACCCGAGTCGATCTCATCACCGGCGGCTACGCGAGATGCCTGCGCCTTGTGCTTATCCTTTAGGTCATCAAACTTCTTGGTGAAGCCACTGATAATCTCCAGGATCTTGTTCTTGATCGGGGACGGGTCAATGGAGATACAGCCATAGACCTGCGAAAGTTTGCGAAGCAGTGTCTTCGTAATTTTCCGGTTGGCGGGGATGATGACATCACCCGTCTCCGTGTTTGTGACATCCAGTGGGATTTTCTCGCCCAGAAGGATGTTGCTCAGATTCTCGGTCAAATGCTCGTGGAGGCTATTAAGTTCCTTCTTGAAATCATCCTCCAACTGCTTGCCCTGTTTCTTGGCTTCGCTCGCGGCAGCCTTGAGTCCCTTGTCGCCCTCTTTTTTGGAGGATATTTTCACACCCATCACCTTGCCGCGTACTCCCGATGGCACTTTCAGCGAGGAGTCTTTCACGTCGGCCGCCTTCTCTCCGAAGATGGCCCTCAGCAGGCGCTCTTCCGGAGCCAACTCGGTCTCGCTCTTGGGTGTTATTTTGCCGACCAGAATATCTCCCGGGCCGACCTCGGCACCGACCCGGATAACGCCGTCCATGTCGAGGTTGCTTAGGGCCTCCTCGCCAAGGTTGGGGATGTCCCGGGTAACTTCCTCCGGGCCAAGCTTGGTGTCGCGGGCGGTCACATCGTACTCGCCGATATGGATTGACGTAAAAACGTCATCCTTGACGATCCGCTCACTGATACAGATCGCATCCTCAAAGTTGTAACCGTTCCAAGGCATATAGGCGACCAACACATTCTTTCCGATGGCCAGTTCGCCGCCATTTGTGCAAGGTCCATCCGCTATCGACTCCCCTTTCTTAATCTTGTCCCCAACGGTGACCAGGGGCTTCTGGTTAATACAGGTGCCGGCATTGGACCGGTGATACTTGCGCATGGAATAGACCCAGCAACCCTCATCGGGGCGATGCTTAGTCTTGCGCCGGTTCTCGGGCATTTTGCCCGTCTTGGTGATCACAATTTCGTCCGCGGTCACAGATGCCACCACCCCGTCCGCCTCAGCCAAGACCAGCGCGTGGGAATCCCTCGCCACCTTGGTCTCCATACCCGTTGCAACGAACGGCGACTCGGTGATCAGCAACGGCACTGCTTGGCGCTGCATGTTCGACCCCATCAGGGCCCGGTTCGCATCGTCATGCTCGAGGAACGGAATCAAACTGGCCGCCACGGACACCAACTGCTTGGGCGACACGTCCATGTAATCGACCTTGTCCGGCATCATGTCGACAAAGTCCGCCCGGAACCTGCAAGCCACCTGCTCGGTTGTGAAGTTACCGCTTTCGTCGACGGGCTGGTTGGCTTGGGCAATAAAATATTTCTCCTCGAGATCGCCGGTCAGGTAGTCGACCTTGTTTGTCACCCTGCCTTTAATCACTTTCCGGTAGGGGCTCTCGATAAAGCCAAAGTCGTTCACACGGGCAAAGGTGGCCAAGCTGGCGATCAAACCAATATTGGGCCCTTCAGGGGTCTCCACCGGACAAATGCGGCCATAATGGGAGGGATGAACATCCCTGACCTCGAACCCGGCGCGTTCTCGGGACAGACCTCCCGGGCCAAGCGCAGACAGGCGGCGCTTGTGGGTCAATTCCGCCAGCGGGTTAATTTGATCCATAAACTGCGACAGCTGGCTTCGGCCGAAAAAGTCACGCACAACCGCCGACAGGGCCTTGGGGTTGATCAGCTTGGCCGGCGTCATGGTGTCCAACTCCTGATCGAAGAGCGTCATCCGCTCCTTGACCAAGCGCTCGGTGCGGGCCAGGCCAACACGGCACTGGTTGGCCAAGAGCTCGCCCACGGTGCGGACACGGCGACTGCCCAAATGATCGATATCATCGATGGTGCCATCCCCCAGCTTGAGGCGGAGCAGATACTTGGTTGCCTCAACCAAGTCCTCCTTCATCAACGTGCGGGAGCCGTCGTCCCCCTTGAGGCTAAGTTTCTGGTTCATCTTGTAACGGCCCACCCGTCCCAAGTCGTATCGCTTGGGATCGAAAAACAATCGCTTGACCAGTGCGCGTGCGTTGGCCGGAGTGGGCGGATCGCCCGGGCGTAGACGCTTGTAAATCTCCTTAAGAGCCTCCTCCTCATTATGCGCCGGATCCTTGGCCATGCAGCGTATAATCAAGCCGTCGTCACTGGACACGTCTACGATCTGGATTTTCTTGACGCCCAACTCGCTCACCCGCTTGACCACTGCCTTGGACAAGGGCTCGAACGCACGAGCCACGACGATCCCCTTCGAAGGCTCCACCAAGTCGCTTATCAGAACCTTGTTCTCAAGGTCATCCATGCCCGCCGCCTTCTTGGTAGTAACCTCCACGACCTTGTAAAAAGTGTTCAGCAGTGAAGCGTCGCTGCTGGTATCGGCTCCCTCCAGGAAATTTATGGCCCGGAGGAAGGTGGTGATCAGAAACTTGCGGCGGCGCTTTTTCCGGTCGAGATAGACATACAACATGTCGTTGGTGTCGAACTGGGCCTCGAACCAAGAACCCCTATCAGGGATAACCCGGAAGGAATGAAGCATCTTGCCGTTCGGATGCCGAGTGGCCTCGAAAGCAACACCCGGTGAACGGTGCAACTGGCTCACGATCACCCGCTCGGCGCCGTTGATGACGAAGCTGCCCTGCGGAGTGATGAGCGGCACCTCGCCCATAAACACTTTCTCTTCCTTGGTGCCCTTTTGATCCTTTAAGCGGAAGAACACGTGCAGCGGTGCGCCATAGGTCTGTCCCTCGTCGATGCACTTGAGCCAGTCCATCTTCGGCGCGCCAATCTCATAATGGTTATACTTGAGCTCGACCTTTTCATCGTAGCTCGTCACGGGAAAAATTTCATCGAACACCGCCTCCAAGCCCACGCTTTCACGCTTTTCCGGGCTGATTTCCGCCTGGAGAAATTCGTGGTACGAGTCCACCTGTATTTCAATCAGGTTGGGTGGAGTTATGATTTCCTTGATATTGCCGAAGTTGATGCGGCTGTTCACTTTATTGGGCATCGATTATGTCGAGGTTTTGTCGGATCCGGCCGGTCACCGGGAGATTCATGGGCACACCAATTCGGGTAACACGCCCCCCCCACTCTTTTGGGAAACGTCTCCACCCTTTACATACGTTGGGTTTCTAAAACTATTTAAATAAATAATTATTCTTATACGAAAAGGCATCGACTCGGGGGCGTTTCCGCCCCCGGGCCTAAATGCTGTTACTTGAGTTCGACGGATGCGCCGGCTTCCTCAAGTTTTGCCTTGGCCGCTTCGGCCTCATCCTTGGACACTCCTTCCAAGACAGGTGTTGGGGCACCTTCAACCAAGCCCTTCGCCTCAGCCAAGCCCAAACCGGTCTTGACCACACGAACCGCCTTGATGACTGCAATTTTCTTGCCGCCGTCACTTATCAGTACGACATCAAATTCAGTCTGTTCCTCATCCGGACCGGCATCTGCGCTGTCCCCTCCGCCTGCAGCAGCAACCGCAACCGGGGCAGCAGCACTGACACCCCATTTCTCTTCTAGTTCCTTAACCAGCTCGGCGGCCTGAAGGACCGTCAAACCGCTCAACTCTTCCACTATTTTTTCTATGTTTGCCATTTTTTCTAATTTCTTCGCCCCCGGAGCCCCGGGGATTTAAGCACGCAGACCGCGCACCGACGATTTACACTTCTATTTCTTCCCCGGCTTTTGTCCGTGGAAAAATTCTAAATTCAATCAGCTCACCCTTCTTCGCCAAACTTGGCCCGGACAATCCTTGCCAAGCTCGCGCTTGGCTCAACCAGGGTGCGCACCAGTTGCGCGGCTGGTGCCTGCAACGTGCCCAGCAACTTGGCCCGCATCCCATCCAGCGACGGCAGATCGGCCAGCATCTTGATCTGATCGGCGTCAAGGCGATCGTTCTCAAGGAAACCAAAATGCCACTCGGGCTTGTCAAATTCAGCCGTGAAATTCTTCAGGATTTTCGCGGCACCAGTGAGCTCTCCCTCGCCGGTGACTGCTGCCAGTTGGCCCTTCAACTCTTGGCCAAGATCTTCAATCCCAGCTTCATTGGCTGCTGCCTTGAAGATAGAGTTCTTGAAAACATGCACCTCAGCTCTGGCGTCAGCCAATCGATTGCGCAGCTCTTCAAACTGGGCCACCTTTAACCCCTCGTAGTTTACCACAATGAAGTATGGACTGGCGTTCAGTCGCTCAACGTACTCTCTTGTAATCAGCTTTTTTTCTTCTCGCATGACTTATTCTTTCACTTTCGGTTCAAGCTGCCTTCAATATTTCACGAACATCCAGTGGGATCCCCGGACTCATGGTTGAAGAGAGCACACAGTGTTCGATGTACCGACCCTTGGTCGCTGACGGCTTGGCCTTGATGATGGCATCAATGATGGTCAAAGTGTTTTGAACAATCTGTTCCGGCTTAAAGGAGGTCTTTCCGGCAAGAACCTGAATGTTGGACCCCTTGTCGAGCTTGTACTCCACCCGGCCAGCCTTGACTTCCTGGACAGCCTTGCCGGTGTCATCCGTCACAGTGCCTAGCTTGGGATTGGGCATCAGTCCTCGAGGGCCGAGGACTCGGCCCAATTTGCGTACCTCGCCCATGGCTTCCGGTGTGGCGATGGCCACGTCAAAACCAGTCCAGCCGCTGGTCACCTTCTCAATGAATTCATCAAAACCGACGAACTCCGCCCCAGCTGCCTTGGCGGCAGCTATCGCCTCAGCCTCCTTGGTGAAAACCAGAACCTTGACCTCCTTGCCGCTGCCGTTTGGCAACCGGACGGTGCCGCGGATCATCTGGTCCGTCTTACGCGGGTCAATACTCATCTTGAAGGCGAGTTCGATCGATTCGTCAAACTTGGCCTTGGGGAACTTGCCGACCAAGTCGGCTGCCTCGGCAACGGAGTAGCGCTTGCCAGGCTCCACCAGTTCCAGTGCTTTCTTATATCGCTTGCTTTGTTTTTTAGGCATCGTTTTTGGCGCGGTGCAAACGGGCCACAAGGCCCTCCCGCTGTTAGGGGTTAATTCTCGATTTCAAGCCCCATTGAACGGGCGGTACCAGCTATCATGCGGGCTGCCATTTCTGGGTCACGGGCGTTCAAATCTTCTTTTTTGGCTTCAACGATCTCGAGTAGTTGAGCCTTGGTCACTTTGCCGACCTTTGTCTTGTTCGGCTCACCCGAGCCCGAGGCGATCCCAGCAGCCTTTTTCAACAACACCGCCGCCGGTGGCGACTTTGTGACGAAGCTGAAGGACTTGTCCTTATAAACCGTGATCACCACAGGGATGATGAGGCCCGCCTGGTCCTTGGTCACCGCGTTGTACTGCTTGCAGAACTCCATGATGTTCACGCCCTGCTGGCCAAGCGCGGGGCCAACCGGCGGAGCGGGGTTCGCCTGGCCCGCTGGTATCTGGAGCTTAATGTAGCCTGAAATTTTCTTTGCCATCGTTTTTGTTCCTAAAATTTATCGCTTGGCCAAGTGCCATGCTCAGCCCTTGTCTACTTCCCAATACTCAACATCCACCGGGGTGTCTCGGCCGAAAATATTGACAGTCACCTTGAGTCGTCCCTTGTCCGGGTCGATCTCCTCCACCATGCCGTTGTTCCCCTCAAAGGCACCGTGATTGATCTTCACGGTTTCTCCCACTTCAAACTCCACCTTGGGCCGTTCCAAGTCCTCTGAATCCGACATCCGCGTTTGGATATCCTCGATCTCGGCATCCGGGGTCGGTTCAGGTCGATCCCCCCCGACAAACCCAATCGCTCCCGGCGTGTCCTTGATGAAGTTCAACTGCTCAAAGATGGTTTTGCGGTCCTCATCTCGGAGTTGCATGTGGATGAACACGTACCCCGGGAAAAGTTTTTTTGTGGACACTTTCTTTTCACCGCCGCGCACGTCCACAACCTTCTCCTTGGCCACAAACACATCCTTAATGTGCTCGCCCATCTCCTCCACATCAATACGCTTATTGATACTGTCGAGCACTTTCTGCTCCTGCCCCGATAGGGTATGAATGATGAACCACTCGTGTGCCATAACCAATCAACTTAACCCTTGAAACCGCCACCAATCTGTTTCAACAGGATTTCCTGAATCAGGTAGCCTCCCAAAATCAAATCAGCCAAAAAAGTGAACAACCCCAGCATCCCCACCGCCGCGAGCACCATCCATGTGGAGCCACGAAGCTCATCGCGGCTCGGCCAGGAGCACTTCAGTAATTCCTCCCGGGTTTGAAGAAAGAACACCCGGATGCGATCAAGCCAACCGGCTTTTTTGGCTATAGCTAAGGTGGCCAGAAGTATTACTCCCCCGATGATCCAGCTTACAGGCAGTGGACTGCTCACCGCCAGGCCGGGCACGGGCTGCCCCACGGTCGCGGTTGTTTGAAGTGCATCTAAATTACTGTTCGTTTGGTTCATATTGCGAACTTTCTTTCTTTGTCAGCTCTCCCGGAACTTGGCGGAGGGGGAGGGATTCGAACCCCCGGAAGCTTTCGCTTCAACGGTTTTCAAGACCGCCGCATTCGACCACTCTGCCACCCCTCCGGTTTGGGGTTGGTTTCAACTATTGGCAGGGCGGGAGGGATTCGAACCCCCAACAGACGGTTTTGGAGACCGTTGCTCTACCAATTGAACTACCGCCCTACTCAGGGTTTGTATCCTTCCCGCGCACGACTCCATATCGCCCGCGTAAAAACAAATTACTCGACGACCTGGGCCACACGGCCCGAGCCGATTGTACGGCCACCCTCGCGAATAGCGAAAGTAAGCCCCTGCTCCATCGCGACCGGCTTGCCGAGTTCCACAGCCACCGTCACGCGATCTCCAGGCATCACCATCTCGATGTCACCTTCCAATGTCAAGGAACCGGTCACATCCGTAGTCCTGAAGTAGAACTGCGGGCGGTAATTGGTGAAGAACGGCGTGTGTCTTCCACCTTCCTCCTTGGTCAAGACATAGACCTCGCCTTTAAACTTGGTGTGCGGCTGGATCGTGCCCGGCTTGGCCAAGACCTGGCCGCGCTCCACTTCATCCTTCTTGATACCGCGTAAAAGCACGCCCACATTCTCACCGGCGCGAGCTTCATCCAACAATTTCCGGAACATCTCGAGGTCGGTTGCGACGGTCTTTTTAACATCCCGCAAACCCACAATCTCGACTTCCTCCATCTTCTTAATGATGCCGCGCTCAACACGACCGGTCACCACGGTGCCGCGGCCCTCGATGCTGAATACATCCTCAATGCACATCAGAAACGGCTTGTCCTCTTCACGAACCGGATCGGGAACGCCTTTGTCACAAGCTTCCAGCAACTCGGCAATGGCGTTCACCCACTTCTCCTCGCCGTCTAAAGCACCTTGAGAACTGGCCTGAATGATCGGGGTGTCCTTGTCGAAATCGTATTTCTCAAGCAGATCCTTGATCTCCTCCTCGACGAGCATCAACATTTCCTCGTCGTCAACGAGATCACACTTGTTTAGGCAAACCACGATGGCGGGAACACCCACCTGCTTGGCCAGCAAAACGTGCTCCTTGGTCTGTGGCATCGGGCCCTGTGATGCGTCTACCACGAGAATGGCTCCGTCCATCTGTGCGGCGCCCGTGATCATGTTCTTCACATAGTCAGCATGGCCAGGGCAGTCAACGTGAGCATAATGGCGATTTTCGCTCTCATACTCCACATGCGACACCGCGATGGTCACCGTCTTGGATTCATCACGAACAGTACCACCCTTGGTGATATCCGCATAGGAGATGGGGGTCGCCATCCCTTTTTTTGACTGCACATCCACGATAGCTGCCGTGAGGGTCGATTTGCCATGGTCAACATGACCAATGGTACCGATATTTACATGGGGTTTTTTGCGTTGGAACTCTTCTTTTGCCATTCGATTATTTCTTGTTGGTTAGTTCGTTATACTTACTTATAAACAAATTCTTAGTGGAGCCCATGACCAGGTTTGAACTGGTGACCTCATCCTTACCAAGGATGTGCTCTACCAACTGAGCTACATGGGCATCGAGCGACGTGGCCGCCTGCCTTTCAAGCCCGCCTGTAAAATCAAAAAGCCATTTACTTCAATGTTCCCGCCCTAAGTAACTGGAATCAAACAACTTAGCGATTGGTTTGCGCCCCAAAAGGGAAGAGAATTTAGTTGCCATTCTAGCCCTAGTCAACGATTTTTTTGTTTTAGCTCAAAAAAACAATTAAGTGGGGCTTTTTATGTTCACCCAAGCGTGAACATGCGGGTTGCCCCGGAAAAACCACAGGCAGTTCGGCCCCTCTATCTGCCAAACATCCCATATTTTGTCGTTTCCGACGTCGTGATTCTTA
>Ga0302134_10000338_pt1 | contig 19411 bp, 14 predicted proteins | sample CB9_SCM_MG_FD_203123 | JGI IMG/M metagenome (GOLD analysis project Ga0302134, IMG submission 203123) | Marine microbial communities from Western Arctic Ocean, Canada - CB9_SCM | ecosystem: Environmental > Aquatic > Marine > Oceanic | place: Canada: Western Arctic Ocean | collected 2017-09-19
CGGCAACGCACCGCCTAACGCAACGGTTGCTCCCGCCGCCCAGTCACACCCTAACGTTCTCGAGCAGCAACTCAATTCACCCGAACAGGCTCTCAGCAGTTTAAAGCTTTTCCTGATGGTGACCGTGCTTAGCGTTGCACCAGCGGTACTGCTGATGACAACTTCATTCTTACGAATTTCCGTAGTGCTTGGTCTACTGCGGCAAGCCCTCGGGACACAACAAAACCCCAGCAATCAAGTGATTGGCGCGTTAGCTTTGTTCATGAGCGCTTTAATAATGACACCCACTTGGACGACTGTCTACGAAGAAGCGATCGTCCCCTATAGCGAAAAGGAACTTTCTGGCAAACATGCTTGGGATGTCGCTCGCAGTTCCTTAGTAAACTTTATGGGAAGACAAATTGACAAAGCGGGTAACAGCGAAGACGTGTGGTTGTTTTACGACCACCTACCTGAAAACGTGCGTGAACCACAGGCGGGCGACAAACCGTCCTACTTTGCAGCGAACAATCAAAACGGAACCGCGACCACCGAACTAAGCTATCACGACATCCCCATGCAGGCGTTGTTACCAGCTTTCATGATCAGCGAACTGAAAACCGCCTTTCTTATTGGGTTCATTATTTTCTTGCCATTTTTGGTCTTGGATATCGTTATCAGTAGCGTGACCAATGCAATGGGCATGATGATGTTACCCCCAACTACAATCTCACTCCCATTTAAAATCATGTTGTTCGTCCTCGTCGATGGTTGGCACCTCATCATTGGCATGCTCCTGGAAAGCTTCGGCTAGCATTTTGACTTTTGGGGAGAGGGATGACCAACGGGATATTTAAACACGACAAAGGAATACAAAATGCAGTCTGAACAAGCAGTTGAACTTGGTCAACAAGCGTTTATGCAAGCGTTATTGATCGCTGCGCCCATCCTCGTAATTGCCATTCTCGTGGGACTCCTTGTCGGTATATTGCAAGCAATGACTCAGATCCAAGATCACACACTCAGCTATATTCCAAAACTGACCGCAATTCTAATCGTGATGTGCATTTGCTTGCCGTGGATTTTTGAGAAGCTTACTGAGTATTCAACACAGCTATTCACCAGCATCCCACAGATAGTTTTCGGAGGATAGCACCTGATGACGGACATGCATAGTTTGCAAAAACTGCTCCCACCGGAACTCCTTGAATTCGGCGAAACGATTCCGCTCGCTACTAGCCTGATCGTTGCCTGTCGCATGGTTCCGATCGTTTTACTATTGCCTCTAGGACGGGTGCAATGGAGCTGGAAAACAAAAATCGTACTCGCCATTCTGCTCACCGCATTGGTGACTCCCATCCAGCATGACTCAGAACTGTTCACCCCCTTTTTGAACTCCCCTAATGCCACATCCACCGGTGTGACCAACAGTCTGCCCCCCATAAACTTACTCATCTCCGAAGGTATCACTGGGCTGGCGCTCGGAACAGCAATTCTGTTTGTCGTAGAGTCCATGCTCATAGCGGGGCAATGGCTCGGGATGACATCTGGCGTACCGCTGAAAACTACAACACCATCCCAAATAGGTAATACGTCCATTGGGATCCTTGTAAGTCTGATTACCGTTGCCGTGTTATTAACCTCTGGGATGCAGCGGATGTTAATCACCGCTCTCTTAGACAGCTACCAATGGCTCGGCGTCGGGGAATTGTCTGTAACTCAAGAACCGAACCTCTGGTTTGATCGAGCGGCAGTCGTCGCAACTTGGAGTTTCACTCTGGCCCTCCGCATCGTGCTGCCCGTCATGATCATCATGGTTACTGTGAACTTAGCACTCGGATGGATAAGTCGGCAAAGCCCAGCATTAAATCACTTTGTCATCGGAATACCACTCAATACATTCGTACTGCTCGGCGCCGTCATGCTGACACTCGGCAGCGCTATGCTAGCCATGCAAATTGAAATCCAAGCAGCTCTGGCAACGCTGGGAGTGCTGTAGCAACCATGTCCGAATTACCAGACCGTGACACAAGGACAATTCCCGCTACGCCGTTGAAACGCCAGCGCGCGTGGCAACAGGGTAACTGTCCGAAAAGTCGTTCGCTCGTCACCGCGGTCGTTTTACTCAGCACTGCTGTACTTCTGGCCACTAACTCGACGTCAACCGTTGATTCAATCAAAAGCCATTGGGCGGAACTCTTGCAATTCCCCCCAGAGTTGGTTAGCCAAGTAGGTCAAACAAGTCAAACCGACTTATCGGTTTTGCCCGAACTTGTCAGAACCACAGGGTTACAAATGCTGCGACAAACAGCACCGCTGTCGATTGGTTTGATGTCAGTAGCTATTCTTGCAAGTGTACTACAAACCGGTTTCATCTGGCTACCTAGTAAAATCAAACTAGATGCCACGCGGATGTCGCCTCAACATTGGTGGTGGCAGATAACACGCGGATCGCGTTGGGTTGAATTTTTAGGCAGCGCATGTCGGTCAGCGACAATACTTGCTGTTGTGATGGTGACATTATGGACTCAACGTGAAGAGCTTGCACAATTATCATTTAGTAACACATCAGAGGTCGAGCAAGGCGGTCTGCAGGTTCTGACCACCGCCGTATTGCGAGTCGCGGTGTCCTTGTTTGCGATCGCTAGTGTCGACTTTTTTTGGCAACGTTGGAAATGGAACCAATCGCTGCGTATGACAGCTTTGGAACTTAAAGAGGAGCAACGTGAGCAACAGGGGCAACGAGACTATGGTGGGAAGCGACTGCCGCGACAGGAATTTCCTGCAGAAGATCCCCATCCGGCAATTGCAGACACATTGACGGACCGCGAATGGCGGGAAATCGATTTTATCGTTTACAGCCCCAGGGGTGCCGTTGTTGCATTGCAATACAACCCGGTAAAAATGGACCTGCCCCGAGTAATAAAGGTCATTCAATCCGGAAATTCAACCGATATGATTCAACAAGCGCGGCGACACAACATTACGGTTTACCACGACAGTCAACTTGCCGCACAACTCGCTCAGTTAACTGTCAACAAGCAAGCACTTCCCGTCGAACTATATGAACCAGTCGCTAAACTGCTGCAATCGCCAAATCCAACATGAGCAAATCGCCCAAAACTAAAAAGCCAAGTTACCATTCTTACCCAATAACAGCACCAAGATTCTGGCACGGGTTACGTTTTGGTGACTACATTAAACTACTCGCAAAGAATCGATTTGCGGTGCATCCATCGCGTTGGTTTCCAGCGTTTACGATATCATATTTTTCAGTTTTCAATAGCTGCATGGCGCTGCTGCAGAACATCTTCTATCGTTCAAAAATCGAGGCCCACGAACTGACTGAACCGCCGATTTTTATCGTGGGGCACTGGAGAAGCGGGACGACGTTTCTGCATGATCTAATATCGCTGGATCAGCAATTTACATTCCCGAGTACCTTGCAATGTTTTTTGCCAAATCAATGTTTGATCACCGGTCGTTTCTTTTTGAAATTTGACAAATATTTGATCCCCGACAAACGCCCGCAAGACAATGTAGCTACAAGTTTTTCCAAGCCTCAGGAGGACGAATTTGCTATCTTCAATTTGGGCCACCACTCGCCCTATATGCGTATGGCTTTTCCAAACGGACCACTGGTCGATGATGATTACCTGACGCTCGAAAACCTCACCGCTGTCGAGGTTGCAACATGGCAAGACAACCTGCGATATTTCGTCAAATTGGTCAGCTATCAGTCTCCGGGGAAGCCAGTTGTGCTTAAGTCACCGCCACACTTAGGAAGAATAAAATACCTCGCCGAGGCATTCCCAGGGGCAAAATTTATCCACATCACACGCAGCCCCTACAGTCTCTTTCCCTCGACTGTCCGCCTCTGGCAGTCGCTCGATTACATTCAAGGCTTTAACAAACCTCGTTATGATTTGTCATGGCTACATGAATACATCGCGAGCACCATGGAAACGCTCTACCAAGGTTTTGAACGTCAACGATTAGAGGTCGAGCAGGATTCCATTATCGACGTTCGATATGAGGATCTCGTGCAGGACCCCGAACAATTGATCCGCACTATTTATGGCGAATTACAACTCGGTGATTTCCAATCGCGGATTGGCGAACCCTTAGCAGAGTATCTAGAAACTCAAAAAGACTACAAAACCAACAAGCACCAGCTCGATGACGATATCCACAAGCTAATTACTGAGCGATGCTTGCCGCTGTTGGAAAAATACGGCTATCAAGAAGAGTAAACTCAGCCATTGTTACCAATTCCTAGTAATCGCTAGCCTCGATTCTGATATTGCTAAAACGCTGCGTATTACGTACTCTTGCACCTCAATTCCTCCCAAAACCAAACAGTTCTTACTTTACTAAAGTAGTATGCGCGGTTGCGGGGCTCCAGGTAATCGTTGACGTGGTAAAGAAATAATGCAACGGATTCGTTGGCAAGACTTAATTATCCCAGTAGGCATCATTGCCTCCATTTTGGTGCTGCTCATCCCAGTACCAACCTGGATGCTTGACGTCTTTCTGGCGTGTAATATCACGTTTGCCGTCATCATCCTGCTAACCACGTTGAATATTAAAACTTCACTTGAACTAAGTGTGTTTCCAGCAATCCTGCTGTCAGCCACTCTCGGTAGGCTCGTTCTCAATGTCGCTTCGACACGATTAATTCTAACGGGCGGAGCGACGGAAGGGACACAAGCAGCGGGGAGCGTGATAAGTGCGTTTGGCGAATTTGTAGCCGGCAATGATTTGATCGTGGGAATGGTCATATTTACGATTTTGATTGTTATACAATTTGTTGTCCTAACCAAAGGTGCCACTCGAGTCAGTGAAGTGGCCGCGCGTTTTACTCTAGACGGCATGCTCGGGCGACAACAAGCGATCGATTCTGACCTAAATGCCGGGTTCATTACTGCAAAAGAAGCTCAGCAACAACGTCACAACCTGACTGCCCAATCGGATTTCTACGGAGCGATGGACGGAGCCAGTAAGTTCGTGCGGGGAGATGCTATTGCGGCCATTATTATTACGGGCATCAACATCGTTGTCGGTCTGGCATACGGGGTATTCAAAGCGGGTATGCCGATCAATGAAGCGGCCGAAGTTTTTACTTACTTGACGATCGGCGACGGTTTAGTGAGCCAAGTTCCAGCACTATTAATTTCATTGGCCACTGCCATTCTGGTCACTCGCACCAGCCAAACCGACAAGCTCTCAAATCAACTGTTGAGCCAATTATTCAACCAACCACAAGTACTTGTCATTGCAGCTGCGTTTTTGGCGATTCTGACGCTTACTAGTTTACCCAAACTACCGTTACTTTCTCTGGCCGCTGCTTGCCTAGGAATTGCATATGTGTTGTCTCGCAAATCAGCGGAAAACAATACGGATTCTAAAGAAGGGAAGCCTGAGCAGAACTCAACTTCCAGTGAATCAGCGGATATTAGCCAATTGCTTAAAGTCGAACCCGTTTTACTCAGTTTAGGTGTACGACTATTGCCTCTAGCACAGCGTAACGGCAACGACGGGATTCTACAACGCATCCATCAGTTGCGACAACAATTCGCTGTCCAACTGGGACTGGTTCTGCCGGAGATTCGCATTCGCGACAATCTCAGTTTGGCCGCCAACCAATATGAAATCAGCATGCACGGACATTCAATCGCGCGAGGCAAACTTGCTGTGAATCGATTGCTGATTGTTACCAAGGATGAAAACGCCGAACGGGATTTAAGCACGGATTTTCCATCAAGTGTCCAAGTGGAATCAACTGAGCATGGTCGCAACGCTCGATGGATCGCAACGTCGAACAAGCAGCAGGCCTTGGACATGGGGTATCACCCCATCACACCGACCGACGTTCTCGGCATTCATCTGGACGATATATTGCATCAAAATGCCGCTGATTTACTCGACCATGAAGCAACGACCCAACTCGTCAACCAATTACATGCACGCACACCACAGATTGTCGATGAAGTCGTCCCCAATCTAATTAGTATGGCACAGTTGCAACAAATCTTGCAGCAATTGCTCACGCAAAACGTATCGATTCGTTCATTACCGACTATTTTCGAAGCGATTGCTCGCCATGCCCCACACGAATCTCACCCAATCATATTAACCGAACGTATCCGTGCGCGACTCGGACGTACAATATGCCAATCGTTTTTTGGTTGCGAAAATGCCTCGTTTATTTCAATCTGCCCACAAACCGAGCAGTTTATTGAACGCGCTATGCGATTTACGCACACTGATTTAGATGTAGATGTGCCCGCAACATTTAGCCAACAATTATGTCGTCAAATAAAACGCGCGGAACAGCGAAATCCACAGATCGTGGCCGTTGTTGTAAATCCAGCAATTCGCGCTGCTATGCAGCAACTAGCTGGCCAGCACCGACTACGTATTCCTATATTAACAACCGCCGAAATCTCCAATGACCTGAAAATACACGCTGGTCCCGAATTATCAATCACTTCACACATGCCACAGCCTGTATCACTACATGAGCAGCTTGTCTCCTAGACGCCAAATATGCCGGTATACCAAAAACCAATGACTGTCCAAACCTTTAAAGCACGATCGATTCAAGAAGCCCTGCAAATGGTGCGTGAATCACTCGGACCGGAGGCGACGATTCTTGAAACTCGAACCGTCTTCTCAGGTCTGCTGCCATGGTTTAGACGTCCATCACACGTCATTGTGTCGGCTTCTTGCGAGGTAAAGATTCCGTCACACTTGCCTCCAACGATAGGTAAATCACATGTTACCGCGCCAGCGAAAACGCTAGATATATCAAGCGAATTTTCCAGACCTCCGTTGAACATAGACTCGCAGCCAAGGGACGTGAGCACGCCCGCAATTGTCGCAGCCTCATATGTCGAACAACTTTATCAACTCGAACAACAAACACACACCAGCGATCGCTCCACTGCAGAAACACCCTCGACGCATGGTGACGACCCAACTGATGATGATTCAACCCGCGGAAACAATGCGGTGATCATCGACAGCTTGCAACAAGCAGGATTAAGTGCCACGGCTATTGATGAGCTAATACAACTGGCGTTGAATAATAATCCACTGGCGACCGGCGAAATGCTCAAGCAGGAAATCAACATCGCCTTGTCTCGCATCATCGAAACAACGGCAGTCTTATCTGGATCTGGCTTGCAGTCATTGGGCAAAACCCAAACGGACCGAATTTTGTTTTACGGACTCAGCGGAGTCGGTAAATCCACAACCATTGCCAAGCTTGCGACGCAATTACAATTGCGGCAGGATCGAACGGTTGCCGTAATCGATTTGTCGACCATGTTGGCTAGTGAAGCGGCAAAACAAAACTGGCTGCGAGCCCATCTTCCAAAACTTGGAATTGACTGTATCAGTTGTACCGATCACGAGTCATTGGAACACGCCTTACTGCAGTTTCAGAATAAAGATTATGTGCTGTTTGACACACCTGGGATTTGCATCAATAGCAAAGCGCGGCACAACTGGTTCGAGAAAATACTGCCACTAATCAAGCCTCAACGGAGCCACCTAGTTTGCTCCACGACCTGCCATGCTCACCACATACAAGACCTACTTGCCTCGCCGATACCGATTCACCCTACATCTTTTGTATTAACCAAGCTTGATGAAACACGAACCGTTGGTCACCTCTGTACATTGTTACAAGATACAGACTTGCCAATTAGCTTACTCACAACCGGTCCTGAACTTACTGACAACTTCGAAGACGTCAATCCAGAACTATTAGCCCAGTTCATTACAAAACTGACTCCCACTGAACCTACCAGACGGGCCGCGGACATTAACAGCGTTGACTTACATGCGTCAGAACCACAACACAATAACGCCGGGCGGATACCGGTTGCAGTACATACTCGATAGACACTTAATCATTGTTCTTTTTCCGTATTTAATCTCAAAAACCATTCACCTATAGCAGACAAACTTAGATCTAAATTTAAGAGCATCACGCTATCGTTCAAGGAGGAACGAAATGCCTAAGACTAATACATGCCAAACCGAAACAGCGAGCGTACAAGATCAGGACGAATCACGAGTTGATACGCCTGAGAGCTTTATTGACGAAAACGGGATTCCTCAACAACGCAACGGCAGCGGTCCGGTGGTCGAACTCGACATTCTGCCCGCGTGGAAAGCGTTCAAAGTGGATCTTGAAAATCCAGATCTGCGAAACGTTTTGCTCGAACATTATTTACCGCTTGTGAAAATTCACTCGGAACGACTGTGGCGGCGATTACCCGATGGTGTCGACATCGACGATTTATATTCAGCTGGCTGCTTTGGGATGATCAATGCTATTACCGCATTTGATCTTTCTCGAGGCATTAAGTTTGAAGCCTATTGTGTAACACGTGTTCGCGGATCGATGCTGGACGAACTCAGACACATGGACTGGTTGCCGCGCATGGTGCGATCTCAGGCGAGCAAGCTTTATGAAGCAACCAATACGCTCGAAGTACACTTGGGAAGGCAACCAACGGAACAAGAACTCGCCAACCACATGGAAATACCGTTACGGGATATGGAAAAATTGATCGCGACATCTTCTTGTTTAAATTTGGTTAGTTTAGACAAGAAAAAATGGAGTAATAGCGATGGCAATAAATCAATGACGGAAAAGGATATTGTCGCGGACAAACGGTTTGCGTCACCTCAGAAACGACTCGCTCGTAACGACGTTGTTCGCCTCGTCACGAAAGGGCTAAACCGGTCAGAACGCCTTATCATGATCCTTTACTATTTTGAAGAATTGACGATGAAGGAAATAGGAGCAACGCTCGACCTCAGCGAAAGCCGCGTAAGTCAGTTGCATAGTAACATTCTACATCGCCTCAAAGACCAACTCGACGATCGCAAAGGTGAATTCAAAATCTAACATTGTTCACGCGGGAACACTTTTTTTCAATAATATTCGCTTTTATTATTTGACACATCAACGAAAGTCGATATAATAACCGTGCAATCTACTCTTCTTTACATAGATCTATATTTTTCCCTAAAAGTTTTCACTACACTTTTGTAGGTGTTACCTTCTCATCACACTTTGCGTGCATTGTTTGATTTGATGGTAACTAGTGTTCACTGATAGTAAGAAGCAGGGATTCATTTTTTCAGGGATGGTCGTACGCCCATCTCTATAATCGTCTTTATTTATTGGAGAACTCATATGAAAAGGCATGCAAATCGCAAGAGTGGTTTCACACTTGTTGAATTGTTGGTCGTGATTGCAATCATCGGTATTTTGGTTGCTCTCCTACTTCCAGCAGTTTCAGCAGCACGTGAAGCAGCTCGAAAAATGTCGTGTAGTAATAACCTGAAACAACTCGGGTTAGCAATACGCACTTACCACAACACCTTTAACTCGATGCCAGCAAATGGCATGTATTTTTGGGGTCGTCAATCCAACAATGGTCAAACTTGGGGAAATTCAAGTCATGCCTCTGGATTGGTGAAATTGCTTCCGTTCATGGAACAAGATCCTTTGTACAATCAGTTAAACTTCCAGGACATCGGCATGCGTCAAACCGGTTATGGTGCTAATTGGGCGTCCGCGTTTGAAACTAAGACGATTGCTCAATCTGCCAAAGGTCGTTACTTTTGGTCAGAATCGATCCCTTCTTTCATCTGCCCATCTGCAGACATTGATCCATACGGTCGCCGAGGAAACGAACCTCTTTGGGCTCCAGCACAGGGTACCTATGCATTCTCAATGGGTGCTCAGAGGATGCCTTCCCAAGCTAACCAGTGTCCTAACTACCCTGGTAACATATTCCAGACTGGTCCTCCCGGTCATGGTAATGACGGTCGTGCCTATCGTATCTCGGGCACCTTTGCTCGTGGTAATTGGGCTGCTCGTTTCCGTGATGTCACTGATGGTGAAAGTCAAGTTATCGCCATGGGCGAAATGCTGCCTAACAAAGCAGATCACGTAGCTGATCGCGGTTGGGCACACTTCAACTCGCTTTGGTTCGCAACTGTAGGTCCTGTCAACTACCCAACTGTCGGTCTTGGTGAACCAGGCTTCTCATGGGGTACCAACAATCCGCCATTGAATCCTCACGGTTGTTCATTCTATCGGAACTGGTCAACCTCGCAGGGATTCAAATCTCGCCATAAAGGTGGAGCTCAGTTCGTCCTCGTAGACGGTAGCGTTCAATTTATTAGCCAAAATATCGACTATGTGACTTACAACCGACTCGGCGATCGCCGTGATGGTCAACCACTAGGTGAAGAATGGAAGAATAACTAAACACTAGTTAATATCCATTTAATTTACAAAACCCTTTGGTCCAATCAAGTATTGGATCAGAGGGTTTTTTTATCACTCATCTTCACGAGTGAGAGTGATTCGGTAGACGTGTAATACGGGGATCTTCGCGCCTATAAGACCGGAATTCCATTTAAAAACTAATTTTATGTCTTCCAAAAGACGTTATTGACAATATAGACTGTAATATAAGCTGCATTTATATATTACTCATTCAGTAGCTTAAAACTGTTTATTCACTAGTATTTTTTTATTTTTTTGGGGGTCCCATCAATGAATCGAACTAAACCACTACGTTCAACGAAACTTGGTTTTACGTTAGTTGAACTGCTAGTAGTGATCGCCATCATTGGTATTTTGGTTGCACTTTTGCTGCCAGCAGTATCAGCGGCGCGCGAAGCGGCACGTAAAATGTCGTGTAGTAATAATCTGAAGCAACTCGGATTAGCTATACGTACTTATCACAACACCTATAACTCAATGCCTCCTCAGGGTAGCTATTTTTGGGGACGTCAGTCCAACAACGGCTTGACTTGGGAAAACAGCAGCCATGGTAGCCAATTGGTGAAACTGCTTCCATTTATGGAACTGGATCCACTTTATAACCAATTGAACTTCCAAGTAACTGGTACAAACAATCCTGGTACCGGACAAAACTGGGCTTCCAATTTTGAGCGAATCAATACTTCGGCTCCTCAAACTAGGTTCTTTTGGTCTGCAATTATTCCTGCATTCATCTGTCCCTCAGCGGACAATGACAGAACTGGTGACGGTGGACATGTTGAAAACACAGCACCTACGCTGCACAACTACGCCTGTAGCATCGGTTCACAACGAATTTCCTCAAATAGAAACTGGTGTCCAGAATACCCTGGGAACTTGTTCCAAACCGGACCTGCCAACCTTGGTAATGACGCACGTGCCTATCGTATCTCGGGTGTATTTGCTCGTGGCATGTGGGCTGCTCGTTTCCGCGATGTCACCGATGGTGAAAGCCAAGTGATCGCTATGGGTGAAATTCTTCCCATGAAAACATCACTCGCTAAATCCGGCGGCTGGGCTCACGCTAGTCAATCTCTTTGGATCGGCACCGGTGGTCCTATCAACTACCCAAGTCACGGTCTTGGCGAACCAGGCTTCAACCAAGGCCCCAACGCTACATACCCTGGGTGTACTCACTGGAACAACTGGGCAACCTCGCAGGGATTCAAATCTCAGCATAAAGGTGGAGCACAGTTCGTTCTTGTCGACGGTAGCGTTCAATTTTTGAGCGAAAATATCGACTATGTGACTTACAACCGACTCGGCGATCGCCGTGATGGTCAACCACTGGGTGAAGAATGGAAGAATAACTAAACACTAGTTAATATCCATTTAAGTTACAAACCCCTTTGGTCCAATCAAGTATCGGATCAGAGGGGTTTTTTACCGCTAATCTTAAACAATTACACGGATGTGCTTGGTTAATCATTCACGGTAGCAGTTCATCAGGTATCGTATAGAGGCAATCTACACACCACTCGCTTATTCTCACCAACGCTCCAAATGACCAACCTCAACAATCCTGACCACTACCATCTTGGATTTGACCTTGGTGGCACTAAGATGCTCGCCGTCGCCTATAACAGCACGCTCGAGCCCATCGGCCGTAATCGCATGCGCACCAATAGCCATAAGGGAACACAGTCGGTAATCACCCGGATCATCGACAATATCAACGCCGCGTGTACAGCTGCCGGTATCGCATCCTCCGATTTGAAATCAATCGGTATCGGTGTACCCGGAGCCGTCCATATGCAAGCCGGCACTGTACTCGGAGCGGTTAACCTCGGCTGGAAAAACGTCGAACTCGTGAAAATTATCCGCGAACACTTCAACTGCAGTATCCACTTGCTTAATGATGTCGATGCCGGGGTATACGGTGAAAGCCAACGGGGGGTGGCCCAAGGAGCTCAAAACATAATCGGCGTATTCCCGGGGACTGGCATCGGAGGAGGAGCCGTTTTCAACGGCCATATCGTAACAGGGCGGCAGCAAACCGCCATGGAAATTGGGCATATCCAAGTCGTCCCCAACGGTCTTCCATGCCCCTGCGGTCAACAAGGCTGTCTCGAGACAGTAGCCAGTCGTCTCGCGATTGCCAGTCAAGCGGTCCAAGCAGCTTATCGCGGCGCAGCGCCATATCTACTGGAAGCAGTCGGCACCGATTTACGGAAAATACGTAGTGGTGTTCTAGCGAAATCAGTGGCCAACGGTGACCAAGCGGTGGAGGATATCATCCGTTCCGCCTGCGAGTATTTAGGCCAAGCCATCGCAAGTGTGGTCTCTCTGTTTGCACCCGATATGATAATTCTTGGTGGCGGCCTAGTCGAAGCAATGCCTAAACTGATGGTCTCTGCAACACAATCAGCTGCTCGTGCTCGCTCTATTTCCATTTTGAGAGATTCTTTTGAGGTGCGCGCGGCCCTCCTGGGTGATGATGCCTCCGTTTTAGGCGCCGCGATCTGGGGCGCTAACGAGGCAAACAAATAATGCCGATGGATATCACCTATCGCCTAGTTGCCGTGATTGATATCGGCACATCCTCCATCCGCATGGCCATCGCTGAAATCGGCGTTGACAGCTCCATCCGAATTCTCGACCACCTCACTCAAGCAGTAAACCTTGGCAAAGATACATTTACTCGCGGTTTCATCCGATACGAAACCATCGAAGACTGCGTCCAAGTCCTACTTAGCTATAAACAAGTGCTACTTGAATATGAGATTACGACACCCGAACAACTCCACGTGATCGCCACCAGCGCCGTTCGCGAAGCGACCAACCAACTCGCCTTCCTCGATCGCATCTACATCGCCACGGAACTCCAAGTCGATGCGATGGATGAAGCGGAAATCAATCGCATTACATATCTTGGTATCCGCAGTGAACTTGCCCAGATGCCCACAGACGCTACGATCGTCGTTTGTGAAGTTGGTGGCGGTAGTACCGAATTGCTAGCCGTTCATAACAATCAGATCAATTTTGCGCATACCTACAAACTAGGATCTTTGCGACTACGCAAAACGTTGGACTCCTATGGAGCGCCCATTACACAGAGTCGTCACTTGATGGAAGCGGAAATCAAACGAACTACAGGTCTACTACATGACCACGTCAACTCGGATAACCCCCTGCAACTTGTCGCACTCGGCGGAGATATCCGCTTTGCGGCGAATCAAATAAACGGATCATGGGATAGTAAAACTGGCGCGACGATCGATCGACAATCCCTGGAAACACTGACCAACGATATTCTAGCAATGCCGCTCGATGCAATTGTCCAACGATACCCACTCGATATTACGTATCAAGAAGCGGAGACTCTCGGACCAGCCCTGTTGGCCTACCTAGAAATCGCTAAGCAATTGAAAATCCAACAGATCCAGGTATCTGACGCAAACCTGCGGGATGGGCTATTACAAGAAATGGCCTTAGAAGAGGCATGGAGTCGAGAGTTTCAGAGTCAAATTATTGGATCTGTTCTCGACCTCGGACGCCATTTTGATTTTGACGAAGCGCATGCTGTACACGTTGCGTCATTGGCCTCTGACCTCTTCGAGCAATTACAATCGCAACATAATCTCGAACCGCGTTATGGAACGTTTCTCCGCGTTGCCGCTTACTTGCACGAAATTGGAGTGTTTATCAGCAATCGCGGTTACCACAAACACACGATGTATTTGATCAATAACAGTGAGCTATTTGGCCTCGGAAAAACAAACCTATTGCTCATCGCCCTGATCGCGCGCTACCATCGAAGAGCATCCCCGCTACCAAAACACGACGGATTTTCCACCTTAAATCGTGACAATCGAGTCGCCGTTTCCAAGTTAGCCGCTATCTTGCGAGTTGCCGTTGCTCTAGACGCTTCACGCAATCAAGCCATACATCAAATCCACTGCAATACGGATGAAAAACAGCTTGTCGTCTCCACACCCGATGCGACCGACCTCTCACTCGAACAATTGACTTTGAAACAAAACGGAAGTTTATTTGAAGAAGTATTTGGCCTGCGGATTTTACTACGCAGTCACGCCACAAAGCTGTCCTAGTTTAATTGGCCAAGCCACGACACTAGTACCACTTCCGCATTGCTTCCATTTCTCGAATTACTACCACCATCGAATCCCACACCATGAACAACTCTAAATCCTCAAACAACCGTTTGTTTAACCGTGAACAAAACTGGCTGCAATTCAATCAGCGAGTACTCGGTGAAGCACTGGACGAATCCATCGTATTACTGGAACGTGTCAAGTTCTTAGCGATCACCGCTGCCAATTTGGATGAATTTTTCATGGTGCGCGTTGGTGGCCTCAATATTCGCTTCGCCCAAGGTAATCTTAAGCCAGATGCCTGCCATCTGACTCCCCATCAACAATTGGATTTGATCAGTGAACAAACTCATGAAATGCTCGCCACTCAATACACGTGCTTTAATGACTCGTTATGCCCGCTGTTAGAAAACGAAGGCATCAAGCGACTTACGATCGATGACGTATCGCAGGAACAACACCAACGCCTGAGCGACCTCTTTAACCAAGAGATTTTCTCAGTAATTTCACCGCTGAGCGTCTCTAGTGATGGCAATCTGCCTTTGATCGGCAATCAGCAACTTCACCTGGCACTTCGGATACGACAAGACGACGAACAACATCCGTTTCGGACTGCCATCCTACCTATTGGTGGGCCCACACCGCGATTTATCACAATTTCCGCCGAAGAACGCCACGCATTCATCCTCGTAGAAGACGTCGTCGCAGCTTTCTGTCAGAACTATTTCCCCCACGAAGAGGTCGTCGATTATGCTGCTTTTCGTATAACACGTAATGCGGACATGCGAGTGCAAGAAGAAGTCGCCGCGGACTTGATGGAAGAAATGGGCCACGTATTAGATGAACGTAAAATGAGCGAATGTGTGCGACTCGAAGTTGCTGCTAGTTGTAGCCCTGAACTGCTAGAATCATTGCAGCAACTGTTCGCCGTCCCGTCCGGATTCACCTATTCGTGCGACGGGCCGCTAGATCTAAAAGCGTGGTTTCAGATTGCCGAAATGCGTGGATTTGAAAAACTCCAAATTGAACCTTGGCCAGCCGTTACACCACCCCAAATTGAGCCCAGTGTTAACATCTTCGACCAAATCAAACAAAACGATATTATTCTACATCACCCGTTTCACAGCTTCGACTCTGTCATTGCGTTCATAGAAACTGCAGCAACTGACCCGCATGTGCTCGCCATCAAACAAACACTTTATCGCACGAGCCACCAGAGCCCCATTATTGACGCACTGGTTGCTGCTGCCGAAAACGGAAAAAGTGTCACGGTAATTATTGAGTTGAAAGCTCGTTTTGATGAAGCTCGTAATATTGTCGGAGCCCAACGATTAGAGCAGGCCGGAGTGCATGTTATTTACGGAGTGCGAGGCTTCAAGACACACGCTAAGACGCTGATTGTCATTCGCCGCGAACCACAGGGGATCTGCCGTTACATACACTTTGGCACTGGGAATTACAACGAAGCAACCGCACGATTATATACCGACATTAGCTTGTTCACATGTGATCCCGTACTAGGTAACGACGCAATCGCATTCTTCAATGCAGTGACCGGTCGTACGCAACCACAACGGCTCGACAGCCTTTGCATGGCACCACTGGGGATGCGTCAGCGAATCCTAGATCTAATTGCTTTTGAAACGAAACAAGCCGCTCAAGGAAAAGAATCTGGAATCACTGCGAAACTAAATTCACTGGTGGACGCACAGATAATCAAAGCTTTGTATAAAGCATCACAGGCTGGAGTACAAATCGAACTGAATGTGCGTGGGGTGTGCTGCTTACAACCCAAAGTTGATGGGCAAAGTGAGAACATCCGAGTTATCAGTATTATCGATCGGCTCTTGGAACATAGCCGCATCATGCATTTTGTACATGACGGAGAACAGCGTGTCTTTATATCGAGCGCTGATTGGATGCCTCGAAATCTAGATCGCCGAGTCGAACTACTCGTGCCAGTGCACTCGCAATCATGCAAAGAATTTCTGCTCGATTCACTGCGATCCAACATGGCCGATAACCAAAATAGCCATGAATTGCAAAGTGCTGGAAACTACAAGCGAATCTCTGCAGAGGGCGTAACGCCGCACCGCAGCCAACAGTTTTTATATCAACAAGCGTGTGATTCTATCAAACAAGCACAACAAACCCAATCAACCAGTTTTGTTCCCCACCAACGCATGAAGACATGAGATTATGAAAACCGTTATTTTATTGAGACACGCAAAGTCTAGCTGGGATAGTCCGGCATCATCCGATTTTCAACGACCGCTAAACTCGCGGGGAATTCGTGACGCTCCTCGCATCGGTGCTTGGATAGCAGAGCAGGGGATCAGGCCCGATTGGGTGCTGTGCTCTGCGGCAACTCGAGCCCAAGAGACCTTGGTCGGACTACAAGCGACACTCGATTTAGACGCTAACATTACGATTACAGATGACCTGTACTTAGCACCTCCCACCACAGCTATCGAATTGTTGTCGCAAATCGACGATTCTGTTGAATGCTCGCTAGTGATTGCTCATAACCCTGGCATGGAAGGATTGCTATGGGGATTGTGTGGTGTCGATAACAGCATGCCAACCTGCGCACTCGCCGTCATCGAACTTCCCATCGATTCCTGGATGGCAATCGACCTGAATTGCCAAGGAACCCTCCAATACTACATCACACCACGAGAACTGCCACATTAGCACCTCATTCTTGTCATTCTTGTCATCAAATTTGGATATAATCAAATACAACCAATATCAAAACTGGCCACTCCCCAACAACACACCGAGAATACTCAATGCGCAATATCATTCTATCCCTCATCGTTTGCTGTCTTGTGCAATCTCACTTATCAGCCCAGCAAAATACAACCGACACTCGGCATCAACCTCTGCGTGACCTCAACGGTTACTTCCCAATGCAGAGTCCAACCAATCTTGCTGAGTGGAAAATCCGCCGTGAACACGTACTACGACAAATACTTGTGTCGCAAGGTCTCTGGCCAATGCCCCAGAAAACCCCGCTACAGGCTACCATTCACTCAAAACAACAAATGGATGGCTATACGCTAGAAAAAGTTTACTTTGAAAGCATGCCCGGATTCTACGTCACCGGTAGCCTATACCGCCCGCTTCAAGCAAAGGGAAGCACCGACAGATTCCCTGCCGTGCTATGCCCTCACGGTCATTGGTCTCAAGGTCGATTCTACGATGCTCCAGCAAGCACGCTCAAAGGTCAACTAGTCTCGGGTGCGGAGAAATTTAGCCAAGGTGGTCGTAATCCGATTCAAGCACGCTGCGTTCATCTAGCACGCCTCGGCTGTATCGTCTTCGCCTACGACATGATTGGCTACGCTGACAGCCAACAAATCACTTATGAACTGGCACACCGATTTTCCAAACAACGTCCCGAAATGAACCACCCGACGGACTGGGGATTCTTCAGCCCTCAAGCTGAATCTCATCTGCAGAATATTATGGGTCTGCAAACTTGGGATTCAATCCGATCACTCGATTTTCTACTAACGCTGCCCGACGTTGACGATCAGCGCATTGCGGTGACGGGCGCCAGTGGCGGCGGAACGCAAACTTTTGTCCTATCGGCAATCGACCCCCGAGTCAAGGTTTCAATGCCAGCCGTAATGGTTTCGACCGCAATGCAAGGTGGTTGCACCTGTGAAAACGCTTGTTTACTTCGCGTCGGTCAAGGTAACATCGATTTCGCTGCTGTGTTTGCCCCCAGGCCTCTAGGATTGACCGCCGCCAATGACTGGACAGTCGACATGAAAACCAAAGGCTATCCAGAACTTCAGAAACTATTCACGATGCTCGGCAAGCCAGAGCATTTGCACTTGGAAGCTCACACCAACTTTCCCCACAACTACAACTATGTCTGTCGCCGGGCGATGTACCAATGGTTTAACCAACATCTAGAACTAGGTTTTGCGGAAGTACCACCAGAACGAGATTACAAGTATCAGAGTGCTGAACAGTTAACCGTGTTCAATTCAGAGCATGATCGCCCAACAGGTGGTGTTGCTTTGGAAAAGAAAATATTACGCCATTGGGAGCAGCAAAGCCAACAAGAAATCAACGCCTTGCTCAGCAAACGCAGTCGCAACACCAAACGGTTCCAAAAAATTATTGGCGGTGGTATTGATATCGTGCTCGGTAAATCTTTACCTCCAAGTGCAGATATTACCTATGACCAGCAACAGAAAACGCGAAAAGCTGGCTACCTGCAAATGGACGGCATTATATCCAATTCAAAAAACGGCAGCGCCAATTCAATTTTGTTCCTTTATCCGGACAATTGGAACAAACAGGTCGTGCTGTGGCTAACCGACCACGGTCGATTCGGTTTGTTTGACAAAAATGGTAACCCCAATAGCGACGTACAAACGTTACTCAACACAGGCTGTTGTGTTGTTGGATTGGATATGCTGTTTCAATCAGAGTGGCTTAATAAAAATGAATCCGAGGCACACCTCACGCGCAGCGTTGCCAACCCGCGCGAAGCCGCCGCCTACACCTTTGGTTACAACTACAGCTTATTTGCTCGACGAGTACATGACATCCTGACGGCCATCTCATTTATCACGAATCATGACATGCAACCGACAAGCGTTTGTTTGTTAGCGTTGGACAAGACAGGGCCCTTAGCAATTGCGGCTCGAGCCCAAGCTGGGGGTGCTATTGATCGCCTGGCCGCAAACACCAACAGTTTTCGGTTTGCAAATGTGACGGATCTACAGTCGCCAGATTTCTTGCCTGGTGGAGCACGATATCATGACCTGCCTGGTATGCTAGCGGTCGCAGCACCGCAAGCCACTTGGCTCACGGGAGAAAAAGAGATCCCACAGATTGTTACGCAAGTTTACCACATCGAAAAAGCAGCAGATGCGGTCACGATCAACGCATCGCCAACATCAAGCCGCTCGGCAGCCATCACTTGGTTGCTCGAGTCAAAATAGTCGCCCAAAGGTATGGCTTACTATTTTACGTGGTCATGCGTGGTCATGCG
>Ga0302134_10000340_pt1 | contig 19354 bp, 23 predicted proteins | sample CB9_SCM_MG_FD_203123 | JGI IMG/M metagenome (GOLD analysis project Ga0302134, IMG submission 203123) | Marine microbial communities from Western Arctic Ocean, Canada - CB9_SCM | ecosystem: Environmental > Aquatic > Marine > Oceanic | place: Canada: Western Arctic Ocean | collected 2017-09-19
ACTTAAAAGTGATTGCTGCGTGTGCGCCGCGGGTATCGATAACATAGTTATCAGCACAAACCGCCGATGTAAATGCGAATAAAAACGTCAATACTGTTATTCGTTTCATTTCAATTGTCCTTAATGTTTAGTTCTGAATTCTTGATCCCAAGTAAGGGGCTTATCAAACCCCTGATTAATCTCGTTGTCTACCGCTTAAACCGATCATGCGGCGAAGTGTTTCGTCTTTATTGATGAAGTGATGCTTGAGGGCCGCGAGGGCATGTAACCCGCCAAGTATGACTGTCCCGACCGCCAGGTAAAAGTGTACGAAACCCGCTATGTCCTCCTGGTCAGGTATTGAGGTCAGCGTTGCTGGAATTTCGAACAGTTCAAATACCACCAAGGGTCGACCGTCTGCGGTAGAGATTAAATATCCGCTCGTGATGATCGCAAACAAGAGAATATAAAATGCCCAGTGCACCAAAGTTGCACTGATCTTCTCCCAGTTAGCCATGCCGCTTTCCATTACCGGTCTGGGATTGGTGAGCCTCCAGCCTAGTCTGATGAGAAGTAACAACAAAACCACCATGCCAATACTACGGTGCAGGTCGGGGCCTTGTTTGTACCAGGGATCGTAGTAATCGAGATCGACTATCCACAAGCCAAACGCCATGAGCCCGGGAATGATCAGCGCCATCAGCCAGTGCAGAATGATGTTGATGATGCCGTAGGTTTGGGGTGTGTTACGAATACGCAAGGGTGTTATCTATGGCTGATATAATCACCTGTATAACGCTTTCCTGGCAGCAATAATAGTGCAGATGACTTGGCGCAATGCGGCTGGGCTATAATGCGAAGCCTGAGCATATCAAACGAAAACATCATGAAAGATCTGGAAGGACTATTAGTCGTCTCAATTGAGCAGGCCGTGGCAGCGCCTTATGTGTCTTGCCGACTGGCTGATGCTGGCGCGAGGGTCATTAAGGTTGAACGTCCGGAAGGTGATTTTGCACGGCATTACGATGACTTTGTGCAGGGTGAGAGTGCTTATTTTGTCTGGCTGAATCGCGGCAAAGAATCGATCTCTCTGGATCTGAAGGAATCTGGGGATAAGCTACTGCTTGAAAAGATGATAGCCGAGGCAGATGTCTTTATTCAGAATTTAGCACCTGGCGCAGTAGAGCGTTTGGGATTTGGCCCCGAGGCATTGCGCGAAAAGCATCCAAGACTCATCACCGTATCTATCTCAGGTTACGGCGATGTAGGCCCGTATCAATTTCACAAGGCATACGATTTACTGGTACAGGCGGAAACCGGACTGTCTGAGGTAACAGGCAACGAGGCCGGCCGTGCCCGAGCCGGTGTATCGGTCTGTGATATTTCTGCTGGAATGACAGCCTATGAAGGTGTGCTACAGGCACTCATCGGCCGCGGTAACACCGGGCGGGGTCGCCATGTTTCGGTGTCGCTCTTTAATTCCCTTGCGGACTGGATGAATGTCCCGTACCTACAGTATGTCTATGGCGGGCTAGAACCTGAAAGGTCGGGCCTCAACCATCCGACCGTGTCCCCCTATGGCGCCTATCTTTGTGGCGATGGCAAGCAGGTGCTGATTTCCATTCAGAATGAAAGGGAGTGGCGTCACTTGTGTGAACACGTGTTAGAGGATGCAGCGCTTGCTGACCAGGAAGAATTTGCCGACAACATGTGTCGAGTCCGTAATCGTCCAGCACTCAATGAGATTATTGATGCTGTGTTTAGCCAACTCACCCGTGATCAGGTGATCGAGCGCCTGGATCAGGGGCGAATTGCTTATGGCCGCATTAGTAGTCTTGAAGATCTCGCAGAACATCCGCAGAATCGCTACATTACTGTAGAGACACCGTCGGGCCCTGCGAAATTATTAGCACCCGGCGCTACCTACGACGGCGAGGTACTCGTTGCTGACAAGATCCCGGCGCTCGGTGAACACAGTGACGCTATTCGGGCCGAATTTGCTAGTTGATGTAGTGCGTTGATACCTCTGGAGGTTTAGGTCGTGGATGAGATATCAAAAAACAATGTCATCATTCAGAGAATAATCAGGGAAAACCTGGCGCTTTCCCGTGAAACCTACCTAGAGATATTTTACGAAGGCGACATCCCGCATCCCTGGACTGACAAACACGAGGCTATCCTGCCACCCCTGTTTCGTTTGGACCTCTCGGCGCAAAGAGAAGCACTAAAAAGCCTGAGTGAATCAATCGGCCTTGCCTACAATGGCGAAGTACCCAGCTGATCAGGCCACCAGCTAATCCTCAGTGACAATCTGTCCCAGTGTTGGAACCAGGTTTTTCTTGAAGAAGTCCACTTCGTAGATGTCTTCCGGGTTGGCGCGAACGGCTTCGTCCAGCCGGTGGGCGTCCTCGCCCAATAGAATTCGCCACTTTTCTGCTTTGACACCTTCAAGGATCATACGAGCACCTTCGGCGGCGGTCACTGGGGCTTTGTTTTTGAAGTCATTGCCGAAACTATTGACGATCTTCCTGATGTCTTCGAGAGACAGGTGGTCTAACGGAGTGCCACTTGCCGTTATTTGTCGTTGGTGCGCAATAAGTTCCGCATCGGTCAAAAGTTCGGCTTGTTTGCCGCCATGAACGAGCCTGCTGTTAGCCGCGAGTCCGGTACCGATATGCCCCGGCATGACGAGTGACACTTTGACGTGCGGTGCATGCAAGCGAAAGTCGTTCACCAGAGACTCGGTAAAACCCTTAACAGCGAATTTGGCGGTGCTGTAAGCGGTATGCGCGAAATGTGGCCCGAGGGATGCCCAGAAACCATTAATGCTGCTGGTATTAACCAAATGACCTTCGTCGCTGGCAATCAGCATGGGCAGAAATACCCGGGTTGACTGGTAGACGCCGTTCCAACAGATATTGAAGGTGCGTTCCCAGTGATCTCTGTCGTCATTGATGAAGCTGCCGCCGCCAGCAACACCAGCGTTGTTGAATAGCAGATTAATATGATCAGTTTTGTGTGTACTTTTTATATGATGTCGCCAGGCAAGAATATCTGTTTCGGATGAGACGTCGCACTGAAATGTACTGACGACTTTACCCTGGGGAGCCTCGGCCTCACAGAGTCGCTTTGTTTCTGCCATATTCTCCGAGATCACGTCACAGATCGCGACATCGCAGCCCTCAGCGATAAGCTGGCGCGCGAGTTCGCGCCCCATACCCGTTCCGCCGCCCGTAATCACGGCGAGTTTTCCGCTAAAATCTTTCATGGCAGGTTTCCGTAGGTGCAGTGTGTCGGACAGTGTACTCGTCAAGCTGATCTCACCGTAAGAATACAGTACTCAAGAATAGAAAATAATTGTGTAGAATACGTGCGACATCATTATTGGCCATCCTGTGATTGAAAAAGCAGCAATACCGGTTCATTTGTTGGACCGGAAAAAAAGTACGCCGCTTATCGAGGCGTGGTTTGAAATCGTGCATTTGAAGCAGGTTTACCGCAAAGGCTGGTTGGAGCGGGGGATAGCCCCCGAGTTGTGTGAGTCGGTAGCAGATCACACCTTTGGTAATGCGATGCTTTGTGTGCTGTTGCTCGATCAGCATCCCGAGCTTGATGCCGGTCGGGTTCTGAAGTTGGCGCTTGTCCATGATATTGGTGAAGCCTATGTTGGGGATATCACACCGAATGATAACGTGGCGCCGGAAGATAAACGGCAACGTGAATCTGATGCGATCCAGACGATATTCGAGAAATTGCCCAATGGTGACCAACTCATTGCCCACTGGCATGAGTATGAAGCCCAGGAAACAGTAGAAGCAAAGTTCGTCAAGCAGATTGATCGATTTGAGTTTGCAATGCAGGCTAGCGTCTATGAGCATCAGGGCATCGTTGATGCCTCAGCGTTTCTGAACCATGTCGAAAATCAACTGACGAGCCCGGTATTGCGCGACGAGATGTCAAGCTTAAGAGAAATCCATAAACCACAATAGAGTGACGACTCATGACAGACGAAACCTATAACGAATTAACACCTGAAGAGGAGCGCGTCATTCTCCATAAAGGCACCGAGATGCCGTTCTCCGGAAAGTACGATGAGTTTTTTGAGAATGGCGTGTATCTCTGTCGGCGCTGCGATGCGCGACTGTATCGATCCGATGATAAATTCAATTCGCACTGCGGCTGGCCGAGTTTTGATGACGAGGTCGAAGGCGCGGTGCGCCACCAACCCGACGCAGATGGTATGCGGGTGGAAATACTCTGTGCCAAGTGTGACGGGCATCTAGGGCATGTGTTCGAAGGTGAAGGTATTACGGAGAAGAGCGTTCGACACTGCGTCAACTCGGTGTCGATGAAGTTTTTGGCTTCCTAAAAAGTGTACACAAAAAAAGGGGTTGCCCCCTTTTTATTTGGTGCACTAAACGTTACGTATAGTCTGGTGCGGGCTCAATGCGCTCTGTACCTGTATTGGTACGGGCATCTTTGAGTTCCGCGCTGACCATACGAGCCATAAAGGCAGTATCAGAACCCAGCATCACCATGTCGAAGCCTTGATCCAGATAGCGTTTGCTGTACTCCAGGCTACCGGTATGCATACCCACGTGAATGCCATGCTTACGGGCAGTGGCGTAGATGTGGTTGACAGTTTCAACGTGTTTCGGATCGTTGTTGTCTCCGGCGGCGACCAGTCCGATGGCGTATGCCAGGTCCGATGGGCCAATATAAATGGCGTCCAGCCCAGGGGTCTGACAAATATCATCGAGATTATCCAGCGCTTCGGCCGTTTCAATCATCGCGATACAGAGAATTTCGTCGTTGGCGTATTTGGCATAACCACGACCGCCATATGAGGCTGCCCGGATGGGACCGAAGGAACGGATGCCTTCCTGTGGGTAACGACATGCAGAAACGGCTTTTTCTGCCTCTTCGCGATTGTTAACCAGTGGCACAATCACGCCGTAAGCACCTGCGTCCAGCGCTTTCATAATGATGTAAGGCTCGTTCCAGGGTACGCGCACAATAGGCACGGTATCAGTTTGGGAAATGGCCGGCAGCATGTTACGTACATCGTTGTAGTCCAGCAGTCCGTGTTGCATATCCATCACCAGCCAATCAAAGCCGGCCCTTGCCATCACCTCAGCGACTTGCACGGAGTCACAGCCAATCCAGCCCCCGACGGTTTGTTTGCCTTCTTTCCAGGCGTGCTTCACATGATTAGGTCGCATAAAAATCTCCTTGTTTAAGAACGCGTCATAATCTGTGAATGTGCTGGATGGGTCAAGTGTGGACAAAATCGGTGATAATATAGCGCTCTTATTTTGGTAATGGATGTGACAATGTCAACCGTCAATGATGTCCGCGGCGTACCCTATACGGTAGATGACGCACAAGATTTAGAGGCGTTTGCTCAGGTTATGGATGCCTACCTGGCATCGAAAGCCGACACCATGGATAAGTTAGATTCTTTGGTTGCCCAAAACGTCATGCCTTTGGCGACTTGTTTCCGTGGCTATATGCTAAAGATGGGTTGTAGTCCGACATTAAACAACGCGATTCAGAAATGTCTTGATCAGCTGCAGACTTCGAAACTCAACGATCGGGAACGTGCGCATGTCGCGGCGCTCAATGCCTGGTTTCGGCATCAGAATGACGAGGCGTTGAAACACCTGGAGGCGCTGCTTGAGCACTATCCCCGGGACATGTTGGCGCTTAGGGTGGCGCATCATCTGCATTTTTATACGGGTGACGCGAAAGCAATGACAGCATCGGTCGAGCGTCGGTTACCGGCCTGGTCGGAAGATGATCCTTACTTCGGATATGTGCTGGGCATGCAAAGTTTTGGGCTTGAAGAGTCTGCTGAGTACCGCGCGGCGAGTCTCGTCGGACGTCGTGCCTGTGAGTTGAACCCGGACGATATATGGGCCGGTCATGCCATGGCGCATGTTTTTCAGATGGATAGTCGCTGGTTGGATGGCCTTAACTGGATGGAGACCATGCTACCGGAATGGACTGACACCAATAATTTTTTACGGCATCTGCATTGGCACAAAGCGTTGTATCACATCGGGCGCATGGAGCTTGATGCTGCGTTGGCTGTTTTTGATGATGTATTGGAACCTGGTCTTGATGATGACTTCTATCTAGACACCTGCAATGCAGCATCATTGCTGTGGCGACTTAATATGCAGGGTCTTGAGACACCTGATCGCTGGCAGAAAATCCATGACCTGTCGGTGCACCATATAGAAGACGGTGAGCTGGTATTTTGTTCACTACATTACTTGATGGCCCCCGCTGTCTTGAACGATCAGCAGGCGATTAAACAGGGTCTGGCAAACTTCGAATCCTGGCGCCAGCAATCAACCCATCAGGGACAGGTAGCCAACAAAGTTGGCGTGACGCTCGCTAATGCCATTGTTGATTTGGCATCGGGTAGGAGTGAGCTAGGCGCGAGTGCTCTCGCAAAAGTTCGTGGTGATGTAAAACTGATTGGTGGCAGCTGGGCACAGCGGCAATTATTCAAAGACCTGCAAGCGCACCATCAGTAGTTTAGTCGGTGGTCGCTCTTGCACCTATCGCATCGACATCCATGTGTTTTAGTCCCAGATCGGCAACGATCTGAAATGCCTCACCAGTCTTACCCTGCAAATCTTCCGGTGTATGGGCATCCGCGTTCACAATGACATTGACGTCATAGCTGCTCGCTTCTTCCCAGAAAGGTAGCCAGGGATACAGTGGAAAAGGATTATCTGCTGCTTTGGCGGTTTGTTTGCGTATACCCAGTGCATTGACCTCAAGGCCAACGCCAGTTTCTGCGGCGGCGGCCATGATATCCCGGGTACAGGCAGTGCAGTTTGCATCCCATTTCTCATAGCAGTTACCGAACAAATCCGGGTGTGCGATGAAATCAAAAACGCCGGATTCCATCATCTTGACCGTGTAGTTGCCAAACTCCACCAGGGCTTTGGCAGAAGTCGTGCCGCCATAGGTGCCAACCCATTCGTCGTCGGCATCGAGGAAAAAGTGCGCGGCACCAATTAAATAATCAAACTGGTAGTCACCCAGCAATTCGTCTTCGTACCAGGTTTGTTGCTCCGGGATATATTCACACTCCATACCTTTAACGACTCGAAGCTCGGGGTACTGTTCGCGAGCCTTGTCGATCGCTGCGGTGTATTCAGGCAGGTCGACATAGTGCATTCGTGCAGCCAGCCAGCGATCATCAGGTAGTGCAGAATGGTCAGAGATACCCAGGGTTTTCATGCCACGGGCTATGGCCATCTCGCAATAGTCTGCGACGTCGCCCTTAGCGTGCTTGCATCGAAAAGTATGGGTATGGAAATTGTGTTGGAACTCGCTGTCTAACATTTAGCCCTCAGTCAACTGGATGCACCCCAAAGTATACTGCATTTTTATCACATCATTGCTAAAGCAATGCCTTGAAGGAAACAGCTCCTTCAATACTGGCTCTTTTATTGGGCAGCCAATTCGTATAGTTTGTTACTCAGTTACGATAAGACTAAATCTTAAAAAACTAAGCCTGAGGTGAGAAATGCCGATTGATTTTGATGTGGAACCGGAGTTCCAGGAACAAGTGGACTGGGTAGAGAAATTTACTAAAGAGGAAATTGAACCGCTGGATAATTTTATGCGCGGCGGTCGAATGAAGGATGGCAGCCCGATTGATAAAGATGGTTGGCGAGCGATCAGTGCCTATACAGCAGGACTTAGGCAACAGGTAAAAGATCGTGGTTTATGGGGTTTTCATTTGGGTAAAGACCTGGGTGGCCCCGGGCTTGGCCAGGTTAAGCTTTGCCTGCTGAATGAAAAACTGGGTCGAACCAGTAGTGGCCCGGGACTCTTTGGCGTTCAGGCGCCGGATACCGGCAATATGGAATTGATTGCACACAACGGTACCGAAGAACAGAAGAAAAAATATATGGAGCCGCTACTGTCCGGTGAGAAGCATTCTGCTTATTCAATGACAGAGCCACATGCCGGTGAGCCCGGTGAATTTGTCTGTTCTGCGGTTCGCGATGGCGACGAGTGGGTCATTAACGGTGAGAAATGGTTTACTTCTAACGGCGCGAAAGCAGATTTTCTGATTGTCATGGCGGTTACCGCACCTGAGAAAGAAACGCTTGATAAGGCCTCGATGTTTATCGTTGACCGCGACACACCGGGTGTTGAAATCGTACGTAACGTGCACACCATCGGCACACCGTTGCGCGAGAACTACAATACGGAACGCGGCGGTGGTCATGCCTACATACGCTATGACAATGTGCGTGTACCTGCCGAAGCTCTGCTCGGAGAAGAGGGCAAGGGGTTTGTGGGTTCGCAAACACGCCTGAGTGGCGGCCGAGTCCATCATGCTATGCGCGCCGTAGGTGTCTGTACCAAGGCGCTCGATATGATGTGTGAGCGTGCCTTAAGTCGACGGGCGAAGGGACAGCTGTTGTCGGAACTACAAATGGTGCAGCAGGATATTGCTGATTCCTATATTCAGCTTAAACAGTTTCGCCTGCACGTACTCTACACCGCGTGGTTGATTGATAAGACAGGTTCGTACACGCGTGAGATACGAAAAGAGATTGCCTCTATCAAGATCAGTGCAGCGAAAGTAAATCACGATATCATTTATCGCGCGATCCACCTGCACGGTGCACTGGGTATGTCTAATGAAACCCCGCTCGGCGACATGTGGATGTCGGCGCCATGGATGGGCGTCATGGATGGCACGACCGAGGTACATAAAGCCAATCTGTCAAAGTTGTTGCTTCGTGATTACGAGCCCAGCGATGATTTGTTCCCGACTTACCATCTACCCAAGCTCATCGAAGCAGCCCAGGAAAAGTTTGGTAAAGTGATTGATGACCATTTGTCTGCGTAACGCGCGCGGCACGTTTTAATGGTTAGATTTCTGGTACTCAGTTTGTGGTGCTGCCTCGCAATGGGCAGCTACCACGCAGAGGACTATGTGCAGGGTATTGACGTACCCTGGGGCATGGTGTGGTTGCCAGACGGCGATATGCTGGTGACAGAACGTGAAGGCGAAATCTACCGCGTTCGCGAAGGTGAGATCATCGGTAAGCTGAAAGGCTTGCCCAAGGTCGAAGCCTCAGGGCAGGGCGGCTTACTCGATATAGAACTCCATCCAGACTATGCCAACAATGGCTGGTTGTATCTGTCCTATTCCAGTAAGCAGGGGAAGGGGCGTGGCAGCCATACTGCGATTATGCGGGCCCGCCTTAAGGGTGATTCGCTGGTAGATAGTGAAGTGCTCTATAAGGGTGGCCCCAACGAGAAAGGTGGTCGACATTATGGTAGCCGTATTGAGTTTGATGCTGCTGGCTATCTGTATTTCTCGATTGGTGAACGCGGTCGACGGGATGAAAACCCACAGGATCTCACCAGAGACGGTGGCAAGATATATCGTCTGCATGATGACGGGAGAATTCCTGATGACAATCCTTTTGTAAGTAAGGCAAAGCCAGCGATCTATTCCTGGGGGCACCGAAATCCCCAGGGCATGGCGCGCCATCCGGACACGGGCCAGATATGGATTCACGAACATGGTCCGCGGGGCGGCGATGAGGTTAACATCATCAAAGCTGGCGCGAACTATGGTTGGCCGATACTGAGCTACGGGATCAATTACATCGGTACATCTTTCGCGGAAGGGACTACTCGAGAAGGATTTGAGTCGCCGATTTGGAATTGGGTACCTTCCATCGCACCTTCCGGTATGGCTTTTGTGACTAGCGATCGTTATCCCGAGTGGCAGGGAAAACTACTCGTGGGTTCTTTGAAGTTTGCCTACGCTGTACTTTGCAATGTGTCCGGTAACGACATTACCAGCACCCAAATAGTATTCCAGAAAATTGGTCGAGTACGAAATATTCGCCAGGGTCCAGACGGATATCTTTATGTTGCAACGGAAGGCGGTGGCGGTATCAAACGTATCGTCGGCAGCCAATAATCAGCTAGCCGCTGCGTAGATTTTTTTAAGAGATCACCCTCATGGGCCCAGGGCCTGTAGTTGCTCATGATGAGTGTATACCCACTCGATTTGTTCTTGGGTGTCGGGCACGCTGCTGCCGCGGGCTCTTGATACCGTGTTGAAAGCTGTACCGGGGTCAAGGCCGTGTCGCACCAGTAGAGACGCGTTAAACAATCCGGTGCGGCCAATACCGGCCCAGCAGTGTGCTACCGCTACGCCACCAGCTGTGATGTGATGATAGGCACTATTGACGGCGGCGAGATAGTCGTCACTGGAATCGGGTACGGAACGATCACGAATTGGCAGGTTAAGAAAATCAAGACCACGCAGTTTGCACAGGTATTCTTCTTCAAAGAGACCGAGTTCCTGGGTATTTAAACTATCTAAAAGCGATACCACCAGGGTCAAGCCCGCCTGTGCAAGGCTGTCGATGGCGCCGTACAGAAAAACCCCACCCGCGGGTCTTGGCATGGCGAATAGGCTACCTTCGCCAAGTTTGCAGATGAAGATTGGATTGGGTGTTGCGCCTGCCATAAGCTTCTAAAAAGTTGAGATTCCCGTTGTTTCCATAAACCGATAGAGCCAATAACGGAATCGCCCCTGGTCTGCGTACCACTCGTAGTGGGTGCTAAATTCTTGATCCTCTTCATTGTGCCATAGTCGTTCAAATATCCGAAGACACTGGCTGAGTGGGGGGTGTCTATAGAGCCTCTGACCAGCACGTCGGTTTCAAGATTGAAGTCATTCAGGTTTCGGCGGGTGAAATTGACGGAACCGAGCAGCAACTGAGCAGGCCCGGTTGGATCCCGGTACATCATGAGTTTTCTGTGGCACTGTTTGCCATGGGTATCGGCCCAGCGAATGGGTACACCGACCTCGTTAAGGTCATGGGTAACGGGTCGGTTTGGTATACCAATCTTGCGCATACCAAAGGAATCTTTATTGGGGTCAAGAATAATGCGCAATAGTACGCCCCGGTTGTGCGCCCGTAGGATGGCTTTGATCACATCACGGTCGGACAGATAAAACAGAATCATATCGATTGCATCAAGCGCTTTAGCGCGATCGAGGATGTCGAGCACCGCCAGTTTTATTTTCTGCTCAGTTAAAACCTGGAGCTTGCAGTTGCTTTTGACGGCGGTCGTTGTGAGATCCGTTGCCGGGATGTCATGACGACACATTTCGAGGACTGCTCGCTCTGAAATATACAGATCGTTTACCGCATCGCCGGTGAATCTAAGCGCGATGTTGCGATTTGCGCTACTGCCATTGTGGGGGTTGCCAGTGAGCACCATCCCAGTCCAGCCATTGTTTCCGTCATCAGCGATCAGGGTCTTGCGATGATTGGCCTTTAGGTTAAAGAGTCGAAGGTAGCTTCTCAGGGTAATCTTTCCATCGCTGAACGGTGTTGGCCATAGTCCGTTGGTATTGTTGCCAAGAGGTCGCGCCAATAGACGCCAGAAAAAACTATACAGGGTATTACTGTCCCGTAATTGATCGAGGTCAGTTTTCATCACCTCGATACCGGCGGCGAGTAACTGGTTGATATAGGGGTTTTCAGCACCACCATAAATGGTGTTGATCGGATCCATGATAAACAGGATGTTGATATCGGGGGGCGACGTTTCTCGACAAGTGCAGCGGTCAATTCACCACAGAGGTCACGAGTGGTTTCGCGAACCGCGCCCTGAAAATCATTGAACAGAAAAAAGTCCAGGATCAATAGGGATTTTGCTCTGGAAATGGCGGCAAAGAGGGCGTCGAATATCTGCTGTTAGACCTGCCGATTGCCCTCGGCATCGATATAGGTGACGTCTTACAGTAGCTCTACGTCAGCAGGATGATCATTACCGGCATAGCAGATGCCGGTGGGCAACCGATTATAGGTTGCGTAGCCTATCGACAGCCAGGCGGTGTCGATGAGGATCTTTTCTGCACGTGCTAAATATAACCCAAGTTGGTCTGCCTCGGGTTGCGTGAGGTTAGTCAGGCAGACCCAGGACGCGTTTGGCAATGATGTTGTATTGCACTTCAGTGGTGCCACCTTCGATCGAGTTCGCTTTACTGCGTAGCCATTCTCGGGTCGTTCCAAGGTCAGCGTCTGAAAATTCACTACCTTCCCAACCGAGGGAGTCGGTACCCGTTATCCTTAACATCAATTCATAGCGGTTCTTGTTCTGCTCAGTACCGTAGAGCTTGAACATGGAAGACGCGAAGGTTGGTGCTGATGTTGAACGCGACTCTTCAGTATTTCGATGTACGGTCAGGGAGAAACTCTTGTTGTCCATCATGTGCTGAGTAATGTCATTGCGAAGCGCTGGATCAGCAAGTTTGCCATCCACCGCTCCAATTCGGTCTACAGCTTCGTTAGCCATAGTCCTTTGTGGACCTTTGCTGCCCGCAGCGGGGACGCCGCCCATACCGCCACCGATGGCCGTGCGTTCATACTGCAGCAGTCGCTTAGCGACGGTCCAGCCTTTGTTGACCTCGCCAATCACGTTCTGGCGCTGCGCTTTGGCATCGTCGAAGAAGGTTTCACAGAAAGGCGACATACCACTAATCAGTTTGATTGGTTTAACGGTAACCCCAGGTTGACCTATATCGAATAAGATAAAGGTGATGCCATCGTGTTTGGATGCTTCGAAATCGGTACGCACCAGACAATAAATCCAATCGGCATGATCCGCGCCGGAAGTCCAGATTTTGGACCCGTTAATCGTGTATTCGTCACCGTCCAACACAGCCTTGGTTTGCAGGCTGGCAAGATCAGAGCCGGAGTTAGGTTCACTGTAGCCCTGACACCACCAGATATTGCCATTACAAATATTGGCTATATGCTCTTTCTTTTGCTCTTCCGTGCCGTATTCGAGTAGTGCCGGGCCAATCATGCTGGTACCCATACCACCAAATAATGGTCGTCGGGCGTTAATTCGAGCCATTTCTTCCTGCAAAATCGTCGCTTCTTCAATAGACAGACCACCGCCACCATATTCCTTTGGCCAATGCGGCACGGTCCAGCCCTTTTCAGCCATGCGATCCAGCCACAATTTTGTATCCGGGTTCTTGAAGGTTGCTCGACGACCAGGGTTTGGGATTTCGTCTGCGGGCATTGGGGTACGCATGGATTCGGGGCAGTTTTCCTCTAACCAGGCACGGGTTTCTTCACGAAATGACTCCAAAGACACTGATATCTCCTGAACAAATAATAATGGTCCTGAAACATACACTGTTCAGGACTTTGTTGCATCTCCTTGGGTAAATCTCATGGCTGAGAGTCATGGGAAAAATATGTTGCCGCCGAAACGATTTAGGTCAACTTTATTACACAAACCTGACGACTGTATCTCGACCACGGGCTTCGCATCACGATACAATAGACGCCTTGCTAAGGAATATTTCAGTTTGAAGGACGTTCAATACTCGGTTGTTGTCGCTTTGTGCGTCCTCATGTTGCTATGGGTATCACTTTCGGGTTATTTCAATCCTTTGCAGCTAGGTCTGGGTGTGGTCAGTGCGATTGCCGTGACCTGGTTGACCATGCACCTTGGCATTCCGACACTTGACAGGTCCCGGCTGAAAATGATGATGAGGTTACCGAGGTACCACTTGTGGCTGACCAGGGAGGTCCTTATTTCCAATCTGTTGGTGGCAAAAATTATATTGTCGCCGAATATGCTGCTGAAACGAACGATTGTCTATTCAAAACCCAGGCAAAACAGCGACCTCAGTGTGACTACCTATGCGAACTCCATTACCCTGGCACCTGGCACGGTCACCGTCGATATTAATGAGGAGGGATTGGTCGTTCACGCACTCAACCAGCGTATCGCAGACGATCTGATGAGTGACCAGATGAACATTCAAGTAGCGCGTTTGGAGGACGAATCATGATGTTTACCGTCGCGAGCCTGGCGCTGCTCACCGTTATCGCAATGCTGCTTGTCCGGGCTTTTATTGGCCCAACATTCACCGATCGGATTCTGGCGGTCAATAGTGTCGGCACGGCAGTGGTTTTATTAATCGCCCTGTTCGGTTTTTTAACCTCCCGGCCCGAGTTTCTGGATATTGCACTCTTATATGCCTTGATTAATTTTGTTGGCACTCTCGCTATTTTGAAGTTTTTCAACTTTGGCGATCTGGGTGCCACGAGTGGTGACGAATGAACTTGCTGATTGATATCGCTAGTTGGTTTCTATTAGTTGTTGGCAGTGTGTTTTGCATCATCGCCGCGATCGGTGTGCTGAGGTTGCCGGACTACTTTAGCCGCATCCATGCCGCCGGTATTCTGGACACCCTCGGTACCGGTGCATTGATTCTTGGCATGATGCTCCAGGGTGGTTTCACGCTGGTGACGCTAAAGTTGGTGATGATTCTTGCCGTTATTGTGATTACTGGTCCTACCGCGACCCATGCCCTGGCCCGGGCGGCATTACACAACGGCCTGACGCCTGAACTTGATGAGGACGAAATCCCATCGAGCAGTTAGTCGACATTATATTGCTGACGATGTTGGCGGTAACTGCTGTTGCTTTGCTGCGCGTTCAGAGTTTGTTTGTCGCAGCCATGTTAACCGGTATATATAGCCTGCTATCTGCTGCGCTTTTCGTTCTGCTGGATGCAGTCGATGTCGCCTTTACTGAGGCCGCTGTCGGTGCTGGTATTACCACGGTGCTGTTTCTCGGTATGCTGGCCAGAATTCCTCCACGGCCGGAACAGTATCGAGAATTACAATTTCGCTTGGGCCCTATGTTAGCGGCATTGATCACTGGGGCGGCTCTCATTTATGCGACTCATGATATGCCAGCCTTCGGTGATCCAAATGCACCAGCTAATTTGCACGTTGCGCCGCGGTACATCAACGATTCAGCGCAGGAAGTCGGCCTACCGAATATTGTGACTTCGGTGCTGGCGAGTTACCGGGGTTATGACACCCTGGGAGAGGTCGCCGTGATTTTTACCGCGGGTGTTGGAGTATTGTTGTTGCTGGGCCATCGTCGCCGACGAGAGGATCAAGATGCACCATAATATTATAGTTAGAGAAGTGGCTAATCTTTTTTTCCCGGTCATTATTCTGTTTGGCCTTTACGTGCAGTTCCACGGTGATTTTGGACCTGGCGGCGGATTTCAGGCTGGGGTCATTATCGCGGTCGGTATTATTTTGTATGCCCTGGTCCATGGTCTTGAGAAGACCAGGCGGCTTATTCCAGAGAAAGCTATTCGAATCGGTATGGCGTTCGGTGTTTTACTCTATGCCGGGGTAGGCGTTGTGACGCTGCTGCTGGGTGCAGAGTTCCTGAACTACAATGTGCTGGCAACCGACTCATTGACCGGGCAGCATTTAGGCATATTTCTGATTGAGCTGGGTGTCGGGATTACCGTCGCGGCCGTTATGGTCATGATATTTTATGCTTTTGCGGGACGGGGTCAGGAATGAACTGGCTCGCGCATTACAATTACTGGATTGTCATTGTGTTGATGATGGTTGGGCTCTATCTCGTGATGGCACGGCATATACTGCCCCGAAAAATCATTGGGTTGAACGTATTTCAAACCTCTGTATTTTTGCTGTTTATCTCGATGGGAGCGGTACATGACGCGAGCGCGCCCATTCTTGCGGAAGGCATTACGCAATATGCCAATCCTTTGCCGCATGTTCTGATACTGACGGCGATTGTAGTGGGGGTGTCGACGACGTCGCTCGCGCTGGCGCTCATCGTCAGAATAAATGAGGCCTACGGTAGTATCGACGAAGAACGCATTCACCAGATGGACGAGGAAGACTAAGCTTGGACCATTTACCAATTCTCCAGGTCGTCATACCCCTGGTCCTGGCGCCACTTTGTTTATTGCTGGCGCGACAGGCCTGGTTGATTGCGCTCGTGGGCAGCGTGTCGTCATTGGTGTGCGCAACATTCCTACTGGCGGGTGTCCTTGAGAATGGCCCGAGTAACTACTACGTAGGTGGTTGGGAGCCTCCCTGGGGCATCGCGCTATCGGTAGATCTTCTCGGTGGATTTATCGTGCTGCTGGTGAGCCTGATTGCGACGCTGGTCGTGGCCTGGGCCCACCACAGTGTTAAGGATGAAATCCGCGATGATCAGGTTAACCTGTTCTGGTGCATGTTCATGCTCTGCCTCACAGGATCCTTTGGTATTGTAGTGACCGGTGATGCCTTTAACGTTTTTGTATTTCTTGAGGTTTCGTCACTGTCCACCTATACCATGATTGCGTTGGGTAAGGACCGGCGTGCGCTGACAGCCAGTTTTCAGTATCTCGTCATGGGCACCGTAGGGGCGACGTTTATTCTCATCGCGGTGGGTCTGCTTTATATGATGACCGGCACCCTTAACATGGCGGATCTCGCAGAACGTTTACCGGCACTTCGTGATACCAGTACGGTGCGCGCTGCCTTTGCTTTTCTTACCGTCGGCGTCAGTTTGAAGATTGCGCTTTTTCCGTTGCACCAATGGTTGCCTAATGCCTATACCTTCGCGCCCTCGGCAGTGACGGCATTTCTGGCGGCAACGGCGACCAAAGTATCGTTGTATGTGTTGTTGAGATTTTTCTTTACCGTGTTCGGTGCTGATTTTGTATTCGATGAGTTGCATGTCGATTACCTGTTACTACCGTTATCTTTACTGGCAATTTTTATCGCATCGACGGTTGCGGTCTATCAGGAAGATCTGAAACGTATTCTGGCGTATTCCAGTGTCGCCCAGATTGGGTACATGACACTGGGTATTGCACTGGCGAATACCAAGGGGCTCACGGCGACCATCGTACACATGTTTAATCATGGGTTGATCAAGGGTGGTTTGTTTCTCGCGGTCGGGGGTATTTGTCTGAGACTGGGGTCTACCCGTTTGTCTGACTTAAAGGGTGCTGGTCGCGCTATGCCGTGGACTATGGGCGCAATCGTTATTGGTGGCTGCTCGCTGATTGGTATTCCGCTAACGGTTGGTTTCATCAGTAAGTGGTACCTGATCATTGCCGCGCTAGAGGCGCAGATGTGGTACATCGCGGCGGCCATTGTGGTTGCCTCAATGATCGCTGTGGCCTATGTGTGGCGAATTATCGAGACACTCTATTTTCAAGAAGGGGAGACTACCTTGCGTGAGGTCCCGCTTTATATGCTACTGCCCACCTGGATTTTGATTGTGCTTCTGGTTTGGCTCGGCGTTGATACCGATCTTACGGTTGGTATTGCAGAGCGAGCTGCGCAATCGCTGATGGGATTACAGCCATGAGGCTAGACAGCCTTGAGCAAAGACAGCCATGAGTGCCGGTGAAATGTTAATCGCAGCAATTTTGTTACCGGTTGTTGGCGGTGGCTTGTTGCTGTGCGTTGGCCGTTGGCCCAACGTCCGGGAAGCTGTCAGTATTCTTACCGGTATGGCTTTGTTTGCACTGATATTGCAGTTACCGGCATTCGTACCGACGATCGTACTGGCAGAACCTGCGCCGGGCTTTACCCTGGCGTTGCATGTCGAACCACTGGGATACGCCTTTGCGTTGCTTGCAAGCTTCCTGTGGATCGTCACGACTATTTACGCCATCGGTTATATGCGTGGCCATAAAGAGCAGAATCAGACGCGCTTTTATTTCTGGTTCGCGTTCGCAATTGCTGCAGTGATGGGCGTCGCGTTCTCAGCCAATCTGCTGACTCTGTTTGTATTCTATGAAGTGATCACGCTGGCGACCTGGCCCCTGGTCACCCATTCGCAAACCGCGGAAGCAAAAAGCAGTGGTCGAACGTATCTGGGCATATTGATGGGTACATCAATGGGGTTTCTGCTGCTGGCGATTGGTTTGATCTGGTCTCTGACCGGATCTCTGGATTTTAAAGTCGGTGGCGTGTTTGACGGTGACATATCACCGGTGACGATGGCCATTCTATACGCCCTGTTTGTCTTTGGTGTGGGTAAAGCTGCGTTGATGCCGTTTCATCGCTGGCTTCCTGCAGCGATGGTCGCGCCAACCCCCGTGAGTGCGTTGCTACATGCGGTCGCGGTGGTCAAAGCCGGGGTGTTTACCATTATTAAAGGCACTGTTTATATCTTCGGTATTGATCGATTGGAATCCAGCGGTGCTAACGAGTACCTGTTACCCGTGGCCGCTATTACGATTGTACTGGCCTCACTCATTGCCATGCGCCAGGACAATCTAAAGGCACGGCTCGCCTATTCAACAATCAGCCAGTTGTCCTATATTGTTTTGGGTGCTTTGCTGGCAAATGTTATCGGTGTGGTGGCGGCTGCCATGCATCTTGTGATGCATGCGTTTGCAAAAATCACGCTGTTCTTTTGTGCGGGCGCCATTATGGTGGCTTCACATAAAACCGAAATTAGCGATATGCGAGGCCTGGGTCGACAGATGCCTTTTACCATGGCGGCGTTTACGATTGGGGCGCTGGCCATTATCGGTTTGCCGCCACTAGGTGCAATGTGGAGCAAGTGGTATCTGGTGATGGGTGTCGTTGAAGAACAGTACTGGAGCATTTTAGGTGTTCTAGTGATCAGTACGTTGCTGAATGTGGCTTATCTATTACCTATCCCTGTTCGGGCATTTGTTGAGGACGGGGAAGGCACTGCCGGTATTAAAGAGGCCCCGTGGCCTTGTCTGCTGGCGATGGGGATTACTTCGGTAGGTTGTTTTGTCCTGTTTTTCTATGCCCCGGAACTGATGGCTTTCCTGGCGGGAGGATTGGCAAGATGAGTGATCGACCGAGTCCAGGGCCCAAAGTACGTAAGGGCCTTTATGTGTTCTATGTCCTCTGTGCCGGTTTGGTTGTGCTGGACTTCCTTGGTTTGCGTCACGCAGAGAATCCCCTGGATGGTGTGTATGGTTTTTATGCCATCTACGGATTCATAGCCTGCGTGGTGTTGGTCGTTGTTGCCACGGCTATGCGCCGCTTTGTAATGCGCGACGAAGATTATTACGAGCGGCATGAGAAATGACTGAATTACCTCCTTTTCTTATTTTCTTTATCGGCGGCGTAATCGCTGCGGTCAGCCCGAACATTGTGCGCGCCATACTGATGGTGTTAGTGCCGGCCGTCAGCGCGCTACTGCTTTTTAATACTGAACTCGGCAACTATGCCGCCTACCAGATCTTTAGTTATCAGGGGGAGCTATATCGACTCGATGAGTTAAGTCGTTTGTTCGGTTATCTGTTTCACATCGCTGCCGTTATTGGTGGCATCTATGCATTGCATGTTAAAGATCGCGTGCAGCAGGTCTCGGTATTTTTCTACGCGGGTAGTGCGCTCGGTGGCGTGATGGCGGGGGATCTTGTGACACTGTTTGTGTTCTGGGAAATTGCTGCAGTTAGCTCCGTTGCCCTGGTTTGGGCGCGACGTACGTTAAAAGCCTATCA
>Ga0302134_10000342_pt1 | contig 19299 bp, 16 predicted proteins | sample CB9_SCM_MG_FD_203123 | JGI IMG/M metagenome (GOLD analysis project Ga0302134, IMG submission 203123) | Marine microbial communities from Western Arctic Ocean, Canada - CB9_SCM | ecosystem: Environmental > Aquatic > Marine > Oceanic | place: Canada: Western Arctic Ocean | collected 2017-09-19
AGCGTGGAGTTGTTCAGGAGTGGTGTCATCGAAGTACGCATGACCAGATTCGACAAGCTTTAGGGCTGCATCGATATAAGTCTGCTGGCGTTCCGACTGTACATAGGGACTGTAAGGGCCGCCTTTACCGGGGCCTTCATCCCAATCAAGTCCGAGCCAGTCCAATGATTCAAATATCGCCTTCTCAGCGTCGGCATCGTAGCGACTGCGGTCAGTGTCTTCGATTCTGACAATGAACTGACCTTTAGTTTGTTTGGCGAGCACCCAACAGAAAAGAGCCGTACGGATATTTCCTATGTGGGGAATTCCGGTTGGGCTAGGGGCGTAACGAACTCGAACGGGAGAGATTGGACTAGTCATTCAAAAACTTTAGCAGCGAAGGGTGGTTGAGGAAACGATCAGAAATATGAACTACGAGAATCAAATGATTGTTCTCTCTATGCGAGAGTTTCAAGTGCTCGTTGCAAATCAGCAGGAATTTCCGATGTGATCGAAAGTTGTTTTCCTGAAATCGGATGTTTGAATTCGAGCCTAGATGAATGCAGGAACTGACGATTAAGGTTTGGAAGATTCTTTTGTCGACCGTACATCTGATCGCCAATTACAGGGTGACCAATCGCATCCATGTGTACTCGAATCTGATGCATTCGACCTGTTTCAAGTCGGATTTCTAAAAAGGCAAAATCGCCTAGTTCGTAATCTACTCTGTAGTGAGTTCGCGACGGTAACCCGTTTTCGCTAACAGCTTGGCGTTTACGAGAATGGGGGCTTCTACCGATTGGGGCATCAACTACGCCTTCAGGCGATTCTGGAATGCCGTGAACGAGTGCACTGTAAATCCTGACGATCTCTCGCTCGTAGATCATTTCTTTAAGACGGTCATACGCTCGTTGACGAAGGGCGATAACCATGAGACCACTGGTGTCCTTGTCGAGACGATGGACAATTCCTGGGCGGTCTGATTCACCAACTTCGATGATTTGAGGCCAACGGTGAAGGGCGGCGTTCGCAAGCGTGTCGTCAAGATGACCTGCTGCTGGATGAACTGTCATACCTACGGGTTTATTGATTACTGCAATGTCATCATCTTCATAGATGACATCGAGCGGTATGTTGCTAGATACGATTGCTGGCGGTTCAGGAGCGTCGTTTTCGGAAACTTGTACAGTTTGGCCTTCGCTGACTTTCACGGAAACACGCGAAACATTTTTGCCGTTCACCAAGACTTCGCCAGCTTTAATTGCACGCTGGGCATTTGATCGGGATTTGGCGTTTTCCCAGTTCTCGGTTAGGAACACATCGAGCCGTTTTCCTGACTGTTCGTCAGAAACCATGAATTCAATCAATGGAAAACCTTTGGAGCTGCTGGAATCTATTCAGGAGATTCGGTAGAGGTGCTTACTGCTGCGGATTCAGTTGCGTCATCAGTCGAACTGTTCACTGAATCATCTGACTTTGTGCCCTCGTCGAGGAACCAAAAGTAGAAGATCATCATGGCGATGCCGACGACGATTGAAGAGTCTGCGATGTTGAAAATTGGCCACCAACCAACATCTAGAAAATCTGTGACATGGCCAATGCGAACGCGATCAATGATATTGCCGATCGCTCCTCCAAATTGGAGACCGAACGCTAGCCGCAGCAACCAGTGCGGGTCTTTAATCGAACGATAAATCCAAGTTAGGACTCCCACTGCAGCGAGAGACACCCATGTCAGAATGTCTCCTTGCCCTTGGAATAATGAAAACGCTGTTCCAGTGTTCCACGCGTGGGTGAATCGGAAAAATCCGGATTCCGGCCATGACTGACCCACAGCTAGATTTTCGATCACTGCCCACTTAGTAATTTGATCCGTGATTAAGGCAAGCAACATCGTGATCCACGGTACTGGATCAAAGATCTTCGATCGGCTATTGCTGACGATATCGCCAGATTGCTCAGTGGCCAAAATTGTTTGTTCTCTGTGTTTGGAAGATGAAATCGAGCGGTATATGCTCGCAAAGTCCTATTCGAGTATACGTTCGGACGGTATGCGTGGAGCCGTCAGAAGGATAGAATCTCGGGTCGATATCGATTGTCGAACAAGCACATTTTTCGTTGGAGAACTAACGACATGATCCGAGTTGACCTTCGGAGTGACACCGTCACCCACCCAAGTCCTGAGATGCGTCGGGCAATGTACGAAGCCGAACTTGGCGATGACGTCTATGGTGACGACCCTACCGTGAACGAATTACAGGATCGAGCTGCTGAGAAGCTCGGCAAAGAAGCTGGCTTGTTCGTTTCGTCAGGTACGCAGGGAAACCTCGTATCAGTACTTGCTCAAGCTCAACGTGGAGATGAAGTGCTGGTGGGCGATCAGTGTCACATCATGAACGCTGAGGCTGGCGGAACTATGGTGCTTGGCAGCGTTGTTCTGTATCCAATAAAGACCGATGATTTCGGCTTTATCGAACCTGAGTTGATTCAGGCAGCCGTCAAACCACGTGATTACCACAAACCACCTACGCGACTTCTAACGATTGAGAACACCCACAACGGGTCAAGTGGTCGAGCGCTCAACGCTGATCAGATGAAAGCTATGGCAGACGCTGGTCATGAGAAGGGCCTAAATGTTCACCTCGACGGCGCCAGAATATTCAACGCTGCAGTTGCATTGGGCGTGCCAGTTTCTGACCTTACTGAGAATGTAGACACTGCAACGTTCTGCCTCTCTAAGGGCTTGGCTTGCCCAATTGGATCGATCGTGGTCGGTTCGAAAGATTTCATTGAAGAGGCCGACCGGTGGCGCAAAATGCTCGGTTCGGGCATGCGACAAGTTGGAATTGTTGCAGCTGCCGGACTGGTCGCACTCGATTCAATGATCGACCGATTGCAGGAAGATCACGATTCAGCTCGTCATATCGCTTCACGAATGGCAGAAATGAGGGGCATATCGGTCGACCCGGAACACATTCAAACCAACATAATTAGATTTGGTGTTCCCGATCACACTGGCGACCAGATTGCCGCCCGTCTATTGGAAAAGGGCGTTTACATCAATGGTGGTGATTCAGACCTGCGTATCGTTACGCACTACGGTGTTTCTACCGAAGACTATGAATTCACTATTTCAGCGCTCGATCGGGTGATGAAAGAAATTTCCTAGTAGCCCGTTTACCGAACTCGTGTCAGGAATACGTTTATGGCATATGCGTTCGAAATAGAAGGCCTCACCAAACGCTTTGGCGATAAAACAGTGGTCGACGACATATCGTTCACCGTTGAGGAAGGGGAGGTCTTTGGCTTTCTTGGTCCGAACGGATCAGGGAAAACAACGACAATACGAACCGCACTTGGGATTATTCACCAAGATGCCGGTGAGATTCGACTACTTGGCGGTCTAAGTTCTGTAGAAGCAATGCCGCGAGTCGGCTATTTACCTGAAGAGCGAGGGCTGCTTCGCAAAGAAAAAGTATCGAATATTCTTCGATACCTTGGACGTTTAAGAGGGTTGTCGAAAACAGACGCATTGGATCGTGGTCTTGAACTGCTCCATCGAGTAGGTCTTTACGAGCATCGTGACAAGAAGGTCGAAGGTCTTTCGCGAGGAATGACTCAGTTAGTCCAATTTGTGGCTTCACTTCTTCATCATCCAGAACTAATCATCCTCGATGAACCGTTTTCTGGTCTCGATCCTCTAAATGTTCAACTCATGAAAGAAATTTTGGGGTCTGAGCAGGCACGTGGAGCGACAGTGATATTCAGCACGCACGTGCTTTCAGATGTTGAAGAGATGAGCGAGCGTGTTGCACTGATCGCCGATAGTAAGTTGATTTTGTTCGGCGATTTGAACGAAATTCGCCGATCACGAGGGGCGAACGCCGTAGTTGTGGAGGCGCCGTCGCACCCAGAGGATCTGCCGGGCGCACAAAGACATGCAGGACGCGGTGGTCGAGTCGAATATCGACTCAGTGACGATCTCACACCCGAAATGATCCTTAACGCATACGCTTCTTCTGCCATCATCCTTTCCCGGTTTGAGCAAGTACTACCTTCTCTCAACGACATCTTCATCGAGGAGGTTAATAATGCCCGGCAAAATGGCTAATTCTCGAATTATTTTCGAAGAGGAATTTCGTCGGCAAACCCGACGCACAAGCTGGCGAATATTCACCATAGGTGTTCCGCTTCTGATGCTGATAGTAGCGTTCATTGTTCCTGTAATTGTCGATAGGTTTTCAGACGATGATGAAGGCGGGAAGGTGGGCGAAATCGTCGGAATTATCGATCACTCTGGAATTACAGATTCGCTTGGGCGAATACCGGGTGTTATTCGATTTACCGATCTTGAGGAAGGCACAAATTCGATCGGTGACGGCGAGATAAAGGGATTGTTCGTAATACCCGATGACTACATTTCATCTGGTGAAGTCGACTGGTATCGCAGAGGCGGTGGACTGGTGTCGGACGACAACACCGGGGATGCGTTCCACAATGTACTTCGTATTGCGATTGCCGACGACGCACTTTCGGATGACTTGATCGCCAGAGTTCTACAACCGGCGGACTACACGTTGTTCAAGGTCGACGAATTCGGCAAACCTGACTCGTCGAGTTCTAAAACAGACGAGATCGCTCGAGCCGCTCCAGCGTTCCTGTTTGCGATGCTTCTCCTGATTTCAATATTCGTCGGATCTGCCTCGCTACTTCAAAGCGTGACTGAAGAAAAAGAAAACCGCATGGTCGAGATGTTGGTTACCTCAACCTCTCCAATGTCGATCATGCTCGGAAAAATACTTGGCTTGGGTGCTGCAGGACTGCTTCAGATAACGATTTGGCTAGCGGTCGCATCGATATCCATACCGCAGATCGGGGATCAATTTTCAGCACTCAAATCGATATCACTCGAGCCTGATTTGATGATCCTGCTGGTTGCGTTCTATTTCGCCGGATATTTCGTATTCGCCGCGTTGATGGCATCGATCGGAGCCGCATCGACAAGTGTTCGGGAAGCTAGCCAAATATCGGCGATTATTATGATTCCGGCAGTCATTCCCATATACACGTCGTCACTTATAATCCCGAATCCAGATGGCACGCTGGCGAGGGTATTGACCTTCTTTCCATTGACTGCACCAACCGCGTCGATGATGAGAATTGCTGGCGGTACAGAGCGGATGTATGAAGTGGTGCTCGGCTTATTGGTTACTGCGTTGGCAGGAGTGTTCTTGCTTTGGCTGAGCGCCAGAGTCTTCCGAGCGGGACTACTGTTGTATGGGCAGCGTATGAGCCTGAAATCGGTTTGGGGAGCACTCCGGCAGGCGGACTAGCGATCGGGGGGCTAGTCGTCGGTTTTCTTGCCGTATCGTTCGCCCCACCAGTTCATGAGGCGTTCTCGGATTGCGTGTTCTGACCCAAGATCACCCGGATCGTAGAAACGCTCGTTTTCAATCGCTTCTGGTAGATTGTCGGATTGCGAGAAGTGACCCGGCTTGTCATGCGGATATTCGTAGCCATCACCGTATCCGAGATCTTTCATTAGTTTGGTCGGGGCATTTCTAAGATGCTGGGGGACGGGTTCGTCTCTTGAACCTCGGACTAATTCCAATGCCTTATCTATCGCTTTGTAAGCCGAATTAGATTTTGGGGCCGTGGCGAGATATATCGTAGCTTCTGCGAGCGGAATTCGCCCTTCAGGCATCCCCACAAAACTCACGGCCTGTTGTGCAGCCATTGCTACTGCGAGGCCATTCGGGTTAGCGAGTCCGATATCTTCTGCTGCGGATATCACCAGCCGCCGAGCGATGAACACTGGGTCTTCGCCGGCATCGATCATTCTTGCTAGATAGTACAAAGCGGCATCGGGGTCGGAGGCACGAATAGTCTTGATGAACGCTGAAATCGTGTCGTAGTGCATATCGCCGAGACGGTCGTATCTCGACTGACGTTGCACCGACTCTTCCATAGTCTCGACTTCGACAGATATGTTCCCCGACTCATCTCGTTCTGTAGATTCCACAGCTAGCTCGAGTGTGTTCAGAGCTGAACGAGCATCACCGTTAGCGACACGAAGTAGGAAGTGCAAAGCATCTTCTGAAAGAGACACACCTTCACGGCCTAAACCGTGATCTGCATTGCTAATTGCCCTGTCGATGATTTCAGAAATTTCTTCATCTTTTAGCGGTTCGAGCGTATACACACGGGTTCGAGATAGTAGAGGCGAAATGACTTCAAATGAAGGGTTCTCTGTCGTGGCACCCACGAGAGTCACAGTCCCGTCCTCTACGTGAGGTAGCAACGCATCTTGCTGTGACTTGGAGAAGCGATGAATCTCATCGATGAACAAGATGGTTCGTCTGCCGGTTTGTCCTAATCGATCACCGGCCAGCGCCATCACCGCACGTACATCTTTGACACCTGATGTGACTGCGCTTAGTTGTTCGAAATGAGAATTAGTCTCACCGGCTATCAGCCTTGCAAGAGTGGTTTTTCCACTGCCGGGAGGTCCCCAAAGAATCATCGACGGTAAGCGGTCTTCATTTATGGCCCTGCGAAGAACTTTTCCGGGCGTAAGGATGTGTTTTTGCCCGACGTACTCATCAAGATTTTGAGGACGCATGCGCGTTGCCAACGGCGCAATGCGAGCTTGGATTTCTTGTTTTCGTCGGTCAAATAGAGTCATGTTTGTATTCAGGCTATCTGGTCGTTCACCACACTTAACCTATGGTCCACAGGGTACGCCAACGTGTGGGCAATCGGACAGAACTAATGGCAGAAGTCGGCGTAGTTATTTTCGCGGCAGAGCTTTCGGCACGATTGAATTATTAGAGCGCCTGTTGAATGCTTTGTGCCCACCGTAGTCCAACTCTGCAATTGTTACCCCGTCTCCACCATCACCATACGAACCGGGGTAATGTCTCGCAACGAGATCGCTTTTTGTAAGGATGTCGCGTGCGAGCTGTTTGAGGATGCCTGTTCCATGACCGTGGTTGATTTTGACGACGTGCAGACGTGCATTGTGACACCTCTGTATATGGATTTTGACCTGGGTGTCGGCCTCATGTGCTCTCATGCCATGTAGGTCGATTTCGATATCAGCAGCATCGATACCGCTGGATGAACTAGACGACCAGCCTTGTTCTGATGTTGGTTTTGGGCGTCGACGGCGTTTGGGACTCATTTTGAATCTTGATCCAAAGCAAACTTGATCGCTTCGATCACAGCGTCGTTTTGATCCGACATCACAGTTCTTGGATCAAGCAGGACCCTATTATTTTCAATGCGGGCGATTACTGCCACAGGGCTTTGCCGTAAACGACTGGCGAAGCTATCTGCGCTGCCTGCCGGTTCGATAGCCAAGACGGTAGTTGGAAGCGTCTGCCCGGGGAGCGATCCGCCTCCGATGGCAGAACGTGCCCGTTCGACAGTTCCCACACCGGTTTTCTCACACCATTCTTCTGCACAATTGGCAATTTTCGATTCACTCATAGAAATCATTTTCCAAATAGGGATTTCTTCTTCGTGTGAATCTTTTAGATAAGTCACTAGCGTTGCAGCGATTGCGGACAAGGTCATCTTGTCGATTCGCACAGCACGAGCTAGTGGGTGCTTTGAAACGAGGTCGACCCAATTCTTGTGACCAGCGATTAGTCCGGCCTGTGGGCCGCCAAGGAGTTTGTCTCCAGAAAATAGTGTTAGAGCGGCTCCGTCAGAAACTGAGTCTTGAACCTTGGGTTCTTGATCAAGTCCGTATTTTCGAGTGTCGACTAAGCAGCCTGATCCAAGATCGTTTATGACTGGTATGTCATGCTTTTTGCCAACTGCAACCATGTTGGCAAGCTCTGGCACATGCGTAAAGCCTTCAACCACAAAATTGCTTGGATGGACCTTCAAAATCGCAGCTGTATGTGGCGTGATCGCATTTTCGTAGTCGGACGCATACGTTCGATTCGTCGTGCCTACTTCGACAAGCGTTGCCCCTGACTGACGCATGACATCAGGAACTCTGAACCCGCCGCCAATTTCAACAGCTTCGCCACGAGAGACGATTACTTCGGTTTTCGATGGATCAGCCGAAACTACAGCGGCAAGAGTGAGCAGCACTCCCGATGCATTGTTGTTGACCGCAATACCGGATTCAGCACCCGAAATTTGCGACAAAAGTTCTGAAATATGTGCGTTTCTTGCGCCTCGTTTGCCAGATGCCAAATCGAATTCAAGATCTGAGTAAATTGAGGCGGATGCGGCGGCGGCTTCAGCGGCACTCACGCTCAGCGGCGAACGGCCAAGATTTGTGTGGAGCACAACGCCTGTAGCGTTGACCACCGATTTTGGCCATGTGCCCCATGCGCTGTTCGCACGTTTGAGAATGTCTGAGATCATTTGCTCTGTTGATGGAGCTTGCCCGGACTTCTTGATGGCCGCCCGTGCTTTCCCCAGAACGTCTCGGGCCAGCATCGTCACTGCAGCATGGGAAAAACGTTGCACAAGTGCAGCAACTTTTTCGGAACTAAGAAGTGCGTCGACCGACGGAAGCGATCGATATGCAGACTCGGTCAATTGAACTCTCCCAGCCACGGAATTGCTTGTTTTGCGCTGTTCGACGATTAGATCGCTGAATGTGGACTAACTACTTTTGGTCATCAGCGGATACAAAAGTTTACTACTACTGAACTGAATTCTAGTTAGAAAAAATACAGCGATAAGGGACGCGCGAGCGTAAGATTACTCGGTTCGTCACTTTTGCAAACGGCGCAACGAGGATTACGAGTGTTAATTATCGGCCTTACCGGCGGCATTGGTACCGGAAAAACCGAAGTAACGCACGTTCTTCGTGAACTGGGTGCTGTGGTGATCGAGTCGGACAAAGTTGCCCATTCGTCCTATGAGCCAGGTACAGAAGCTCACAGGCTGATCGTCAACTGTTTCGGTGAAGGAATACTGAGTAAATCCGGTCATATTGATCGGAAATCTCTCGGAAAAATTGTATTCTCTGATCCAATCCGACGTCTTGAGCTTGAGAGAATTGTCTGGCCAGCAACGCGATTGCTGACACTGACTCTCTTGAAAGAAGAAGAGAACCGCGGAACTGAAATTGTTGTAGTAGAAGTCCCGAAATTATTCGAATCAGGATGGGACAAACTCGCCGACGCTGTTTGGACAGTTGAATCACCAACGGGTGATATCAGTAAGCGAGTAGAAGATCGGTCAGGGCTAAGTAAGTCGGAAGTTGATGCGAGAGTAGCTGCACAGCTAACTCGAGAACAGCGAGTCAACCAGGCTGATGTCGTGATCGTGAACGACGGAACACTAGAAGATCTGCGTGATCAAATATCAAAACTCTGGGAATCAATCCCCAAGTAAATGTAACCGGATGTGTATCCGGAATAGTTCACCGACAATACGGTGAGGAAATGCCTTTGAGGCGCGAGTACTAATGGCAACAGAACAGAAATATAGCGAGCGAAACATCGAAGAGTATTTCGTAACGGAAGAACCGTTTTACGTACCGACTTCTGACGAGATCGAAATTTTTGAATCGGCCTACCGCCAGCGAGTACCGATTCTTCTAAAAGGCCCAACCGGAACAGGTAAAACTCGTTTCGTTGAGCACATGGCTTGGCGCTTGAGCGAAGGCCTAACTGCTCGTAACCCCGGCGATAAAGCGATGAACGGTGCTGGCGAGAAGCTACCACTGATCACCGTGGCATGTCACGAGGACCTGACGGCTTCCGACCTTGTTGGTCGATACCTGCTTGATGCCGATGGCACACGCTGGATCGATGGACCGCTTACGCGAGCTGTGAAATACGGCGGAATTTGCTACCTTGATGAAATCGTTGAAGCCCGAAAAGACACAACGGTCATCATTCACCCCCTTACCGACCACCGTCGCTCACTAACGATCGACAAACTCGGTTCTACGATCGATGCTGCCGATGGCTTCTTGCTGGTTGTTTCTTACAACCCTGGATACCAGAACGCATTGAAAGATCTAAAGCACTCGACTCGACAGCGATTCGTTGCGCTTGAGTTTGACTTCCCAGAAGAAGAACGAGAAGCACAAATTATTGCTCACGAATCTGGATGTGATTCCGATACTGCCGAGCGATTGGCACGTCTTGGACTGAAGATTCGAAACTTACGAGAACACGGCCTTGAAGAAGGTGCTTCCACTAGAATGCTTATCTACGCAGGCCGCCTGATCAAAGAAGGCGTATCGCAGCGACGAGCATGTCAGGTGTCAGTAACTTGGGGTATCACCGATGATCCTCAGGTTCAGCGCAGCATCGATGAGGTTGTGACTTCGATCTTCGCGTGATCAAATCCAAGCTTACGATCCAACGGCTCGAAACTACTCTGAAATCTTATTCAGGAAAACAGCATGAGGCTTTAGGTAGTAGTGCACCCGCGGCCGTAAGTGTTTTGTTCAACGTTACAAACGGTGAACCCTGTGTATTGATGATCAAGCGCGCGGAAACGCTCCGACACCACAGTGGTCAATGGGCGTTTCCGGGCGGAATGATCGAAGATTCGGACGACTCGGCGATGCATGCGGCATTGCGCGAAACCAATGAAGAGCTCGGAATTGATTCGAGTGATATCGATATTTGGTGCCAAATGCCACCAATCGATACTTCTACAGGTTTTGAAGTGTGGCCTTACGCAGGCCGAGTAACTGATGGTGTGACGATTACACCTGAAGAAGCAGAGGTTGCTGATTTTGTCAGCGTACCACTACGAGTGTTTGTGGACGAAGTATCGAGACGATCTATTACGGTAATCCGTGGTGGGACAACTCGGAAATTGACCGCTTACGCATATGAAGATCGCATTGTCTGGGGCGCTTCCGCTCAGATTATTGCGAACACTATCGACATTGTTATGAATGCAGCATGACCAACTCTGAAAAAGGGCAAGACCAGAATTGACCAGTTCTGACGACTCAACACAAAACGCTATCGAGACTACGAGGAAGGAACTCGACCAGTTCCCGGCTCCTGTGCTCGAACGCTACGAAGTAGCGCTTGAAAAGCTTGAAGGCCGACTGGCTGAAGAAACCTGCCAACAGTGGGCTTTAGAAGGCTTAGAAATCGCTCGAAAGACCGTTAGGTCTTGGGAAGCAGCGGCTGCATTTTTCGACGCATCCGTCGCAGTACAGCGCCAATTGCCTTCAGGTCAGTTCCTGAAATGGGCAAAGACGGGTACATCGCTATGTGAAGACTCTCCTTCACTAGCTGTTGCATATTTCACTTCGTCGCCAAAAGCGATGCTGCGCCTACGCCCTCGATACATCGATGATTGGGCGAATGTTTGTCGTGCTCTGTATCGCGGAACATGGAAATCATCTGCACTTGCATGTCGATTATTCGAAGCAACGCCAGAGCTTCTAGAAACTCTTTCATTTGAAGAGTTCTGTCATTTCGGTGAATTTCTGGAAATCCTGTCACGCCGGTCTTACGATCAGGCTGGCGACGCACTTAATGCTGGTATCGATCTATTCCCGAAGATTACTGGTGATGTCGATCGATTCGTAAATCTTGCTCAAATCGTTGCCGAGAAATCTTGGCGTGAAACTGCCGCTCTATTCGACTCCGCCACTGCGGCACTTGTCGAACTCAGTACTACACACCGAGCTCCGTTGATTTCTTTGGCACGTCGACTTGTAATAACTGGTGTTAGCGATGCTGCAGGGATCCTGCGGGACGGCGCAAACACAGTAAACAGAGTTCCTGCCGACAATAGAGATCGTCTACTGGAAATGACTGATGGAATAGCAGCTGTATCAGCACCTGCCGCACCAGCATTTTTGAAGATCGTGCCGGATATTCTTGAACGAGTCACTTTTGACCAGATGGGACAGTGGCAAGTAGAGGGATTGAAAACTTCTCGAGAGAGCGATGAAGCAGCTATTTCCTACTTCAAGCTCGAATCTCCTGCCTCTCAAGAGATGCTCGACTCGCTGTCATCGTCTATCGAGCTGGCTAGAGTGCGTGATGTTATTCAGATGTACTGCCTTGCACTAACAGGTCGCAGTATCGATATTCAGGCTGCCCAGCAGTTGGCTGAAAAGAACATCGGTTGGTTCCAAGGTGAACTTCCGACAACTGAAGGCACAACGATTTACATGCCTTCAGTGATCAACCGATACACCACTAAAGAAGAGAACTTCGGTTTCTTCAAAGTGATTTCTACGCACCAAATTGGTCACATTGAATTCGGATCGTTTGCATTCGATTTCAATTCCGCTTCAGTCTTGTTTGATGACCTTCGTTCGCGACTTCCAGGTGCAACTGAACTAAAGGCTGCAAAAGCTGCTGATGAAGCCGCTAGTAAGAAGACTACTGAAAAGCCTCAAGTAGTTGTATTCGGCCATGAGGCGCCTGCTGAATCTCAGCAAGCTGCTTCTGAACCAGTTGCTGAAGTGCAGACACCGGAGTTCCTCACGGACATGAGTCGGTTCTTCGACTTGTTTCAAGAGCGTCGATTGGCTCTTGATGTATTTACCGTACTTGAGAGCTCACGAATCGATGGCTACGTTGAAGAGCTCTACCCGGGCGTAATGGGTATGTACGACATGGTTCGTGTTGCAGCCCTCGAGACACGACCTGATGTCACTGACCTGCCGGCGCAAGAGGCACTTGTTGAGTTCATGATTCGAGTTAGCCTAGGCCAAGTCGACGATATGATCGTTCCTGGCGCCCATAAAGACGCAGCTCGAAAACTTCGTAAGCTGATCCGCCAAATCTCAAACGTTGAAGCTCGCGTAGAAGACGCTGCTGAAGCTTCGATTCGTGCTTATTCGATCTTGATCGATATCAAGAACGAAGATCTTGAAGATGACGATTACGAACAGCTTGAGCCTGAAGAAGAAGAAGACCAGCCAGAAGACGGCGACGAAGATGATGTCGTCGATCCCGAAGATGTAATTCAGCAGTTCATGGGTATGTCATCTCCTGAAGGAGAGGGCGAAGGTGAACCTGAACAGGGCGATGATGTCGGAGACCAAGAGTTCGAAGGCGAAGGTGAGGAAGATTACTCATCACCTCAGGAAGTCGACTATCGGGGTGAATTCAAGCCTGAACTTTCCCAATTGCTTTCCCAGATGCAGATGATGGAAAGTGGAGAGATGTCTGAGGGTGGCGAAATGGAGCCAATTACTCAGGAACAGCTCGAAGAGATGATGAAGAATGCTCCTGAAATGGAAATGGAGCAGACCGAAGGCGAAGAGAGTGGCGATCAGCAGGTTTCCGAGATGATCGAAAACCTGATGAAGGAACTGCAAAAACGCGATCCCGAAAACCAGCAATTCCAGCCGGGGCCTTCACAGCACGTCGATGAAGATGGCGGTCCTCTGACTGCAACTGAACCCGACACATTTACCTACCCTGAATGGGATTTCAGAGCGAACGAGTATAAGCCGAACTGGTGCATGGTCCACGAGAAGATCATGGCCGACGGTGAGCCTGATTTCTTCCGTGAAACTCTTGCCGAGAATTCTGGGCTAGTAGCTCAGATCAAACGCCAGTTCGAGTTGGTCATCCCTGAGATGTACCGTAAGCAAAAGCGACTTGAAGATGGTGAAGAGTATGATCTCGACTCTGTTTTGGAAGCTCTGATCGATCTCAGAATCGGTGTTTCGCCTGAAGAGAAGCTCTACTGGCGCAGGAACAAGAATGAGCGCTCGGTTGCCGTTGCGTTCCTGCTCGACCTTTCTGCATCGACTGCTGAAGCTATCGACGAAGCCAAGAAGCCATCTGATGATTGGGGAGCGCCCGACGATCCTGTTGAATACATGGTCTGGTTACGATCACGTCGTTCAGAGGGGCTCCGCCGAACCTACAAGCGCATTGTGGACGTTGAGAAGGAAGGAATAACCCTTCTAGTCAACTCCCTCGAAACAATCGGAGATATGTACGGAATTTACGGATTCTCTGGCTATGGTCGAGAGAACGTCGAGTTCTACACGATCAAAGATATGGATGAGAAATTTACAGATAAGGTTCCAAGAAGGATCGATCGAATTGCTCCACTTCATGCCACACGTATGGGGCCAGCAATTCGTCACACTGCCGCTAAACTCGCAGAGGCTGAAGCACGTTCCAAATTCTTGTTCTTGATCTCTGATGGGCGACCACAAGATCGTGGATACTCCCGAGAAGGTGTCGAGAAAGAGTACGCAGTGCATGACACTCGCCAGTCTCTAATCGAAGCTCGGAACATGGGCATCACGCCGTTCTGTCTGACCGTCGACAAGGCTGGACACGATTACATGAAGACGATGATGGAAGACTTCAGCTATGAAGTACTGCCTGACATCAGTCTTCTTCCGAAGCGCCTGCCGCAGTTGTACCGCAACCTGACTACATAAATCGCTCTTGCTGTCTTCTCTGAGGGCAGCAAGGCGCGTTAGTTACGTTTTGCCAAGTGAACCTACGAACGGCATTACAGAGCCGTTTGGCCGGCGAGATATTGCCCGCTCTGCTGATTGCTAAGACCTGCTCAACAGACACATCAGTTCCGGCCGAACACAACTTTGATTTCTGGCACCCGAAAAGCCGGCGTCACTACAGACGTCGCTAATGAGTTCAGTACAGAGGTGTGTTAGCCGTTGTCTACGAGCAGGTCGCCGAAGAACAGTTCAAGTACTCGATCTGCCCATGCAGCATCAATCTTGATAATGTCGGACGTCTCGTTCGCTACTGCGTAACGGGATGCACCTTCGTCGGTCACGTCACCGATCGTCATCGTGAGTCTTGTAACTTCAATCACATTGTTTGTTGGATTACGGTTTTCAATTCGAACGGCAATGTATGGGGCTTCAAGCACGGTTCCATACGGTTCGAAATCGATATCCTCGATGAGATTCAAAGCTACAGCGCCGCTGATTTTGGGTGCGCCAAAGTGCTCAAGTTCCGCTTCGATGGCTTCGCTATCGGCCAGCTGCGGACCTGTGCAAGGATCAGTCAAAAGCGGTACATCACATACATGCCATTCGCCTGAGTCACGTTCGTAGCCGTATGCGCGAAGAACTTCATTGTTATTGAACAATAAGATTTCACGAGGCTTACCGTTGAGAGTGTAGTACCACTCCGGGTACGGAGGTTCATTTACGAGTCGCTCTAGAACTACACCCCAAGATGCGTCAACCAGAACGAGTTGTGGAAATCCTTTGACCCGGGCGTAGTTGTTCACACCGTCTGGAGTGAGATCGCCGAGGATGAGCGTTAGGACTGATCCGTCACGCAAGGTGACAGCGAACTCGGCACTTGGTGTGTCGAGTCCGTACAGCGTCTCATCATCAATTGCTTGGGCAAGAACTCGCTGAGTTCGAGGTCCACCAAGTAGTTGTGTTATTCCACCCCAACGGTACAAGTCTGCTGGGATGTTTTCTAGGTCGTCGAAGTACCAGCGGCTCACATCTTCTCGAAGTGACCAGCTGGAAGATTCCTCACCAGTGTTGATACTGATGGTTCGTAAATCTTCAGGCGCGAGCGTGTAGAAGAAAGGCGGGTCTTTCTCTCTTACTTCAACTTTAGGATTTGTGATGAGCCAAGTCGAACCGATTGTGACGTAAGCCAGTACTGTGACTAGGACGAGTAGCAGACGCAGATTCATTGTTTAGCGCCTTCTCCACCAGGTCCAGAACCCGAAGATACTGATAAGGAACGGCATCAACAGCCAACCCGACCATCGAACGAAATCACGTTCGTTCTTGGTTAGGAACATCTGTCGGTTTGCGTCGGTCTTGGTTCGAATTGAGATCAATTCGAAATCTTTGGCAAGGTAGTTGATTGCGTTTACGAACAGATCAGAGTTGTTCGCTGATCCGAAGTAATTATTGGTTGCAAAATCTGTGTCACCAATCACGATCATGTTCATCGTGACTAGTGATTCTCCGTCGGAATACACACCACCGGCAACTTCACCAACAGCTTCAACTACAACGGCAACCGGTAGTGGTCCCGCAACTTCAGTCTCAATGTTGAATTCAAGTGTGTCTGGATCTAGCTCCGACCAACTACTGAGAGTTGTGGAAGCTAGGATGCCCTGTTTCACGAGTGGTACGTTGTCTCCAACCAAGGGAAGCGACTGTGGGTCTACAGCCCAACCGAAGTGGGCTGCGCCTGGCATGTAGAGAACTTCAAACCCATCGGTAACAGGGTGGGAAGGTAACTGACCGTTACTCTTCTTCACCTGAATGAATGTTGGGTTTGGTGCGACGAAGCTTGAAATGTCGGCTGCTTCACCATCACCAATAACAACGGCGTACCGAGAAAGGAACTGTTTGAAAGTGTCAGGTGTTACGTTCGGCTCAAGCATGAAGAGGATACTTCCACCGAATCGGGCGTAGTTAAGTAACGCCTGTTGGTCGATTGGAAGTAAATCTTGTGTCGGCCCAGCGAACACGATCGCAGCAGGAACTTCCTGTGGGTCGCCATTTGCCATGCGAGTTCCGAGTTCCTGAAGTGTTTCGTTCAGGACTACGTAATTTTCTCGATTCAAAGCACGACCAGCGAGGCCGAGACTTGTGATATCGATGACGTTGGTTACGTCTCGTTCCGAGTGTCCAGTAATAAATACGATCTTTTTCTGGGCGATTTGATTGATCACAAGCAGACCAGTCACGACCTGCTGTTCTGTGAACACATTAGACCCATTGCTCGGATTTTCGCCGAGGACAATCTCAGTTCGACGACTCTCTACACCTTCGATGGCGAGAGCTGGAAACTGCGTAACGCCAAGAGCTGTAGCAATGTTTGGATTCAACTCCGGGTCGATACGCTTGTAAGTTAGTTCAAAATCGCCTGAGCGACGTCGAAATTCACTAAGCATGTCTTCCGTGTCACGCCATGCAGCAGCACCGGCAGCAGAGTCGATCTCAAAGAACGCAGTGATTTTCACTGGCTCTTTCAAGTTTTCGAGTGTGTTGACGACCTGCTCTTCAAGTAAGAACTGTTTAGTAGCTGTCGTATCTATACGCAGCCAGCCTTCAGGGTCAGGGCGGTCTGTTGCCCAGAGAAGCGTGAAGTTGACCGCAACGGCGATAGTAAGGAACACAAGAAATACGATCGCCGTATTAAGTCCGTAGCGCCCTCGTCGACCGAACACAGCTTGGCGAACGGTCGCCAGCGAGATGATCGCATCAATTACGAGCAAACTGATTCCGACACCGGTGACGATAAACGCCGGGCCTTCAAGTCCACGAAGGAAAATCCAAATTAGGACACCGAAAATAACGGCTCCGACACCAACAAGGGCGAGGGCCTGCCTAATCGACTTCGTGTTGTTCTTCAAACTCTGGAAGATCGGAGTTTTTTCTCGAACGGAATCGGATGTTGGCCGACTCTCTGGGCTGTTCTGCTGATCTGTTGACATCTATTGGCCTAGCGCCATCGCCTTGCTTCCAACACAAGAACTGTGAGGAGCAAGAACACTGCTGTTAATGATGAGTAGTAGGCAATATCTGTCAGGGTGATAATGCCTCGTGCGAAATCTGCGAAGTGACCACCTTGGGCCACTCCGAAGCTGTCGAGGTCGAACACTGAGAATGAAGCACCGAGCTGGAATGCATCCAGAACTTCGGATGCAACACCGGTGAGACGAGCACTCATAAAATCGATGATTGTCAGTGCTGTCAATATTCCTGAACCAACAACTAGACCAACGATCTGGTTACTGCTCAACGATGAGGCGAAAAGCCCAACCGCAAGAGTTGCAGATGCATACATAGCAAGACCGAACAAGCCGCTCAAGAGCGGACCAATATCGGGATCGCCGTATATGAACAAAACCACAACAAAGTAGAGCGAAAGTAAGATCATTACCATCGTTGTTACAAATGCTGCAATGAACTTTCCGAACACTATTTCGAATTCACGAAGTGGCGAAGTCAGAAGAAGTTCAAGCGTGCCAAGTTTTTGCTCTTCAGCAATTAGTCGCATCGTCAGTGCGGGTGACATGAAGATCATGAAGAAAATCGCACCAGCCAGGTAACCACGAATGCTTGCTTCGGCGAATGCATCAGAAACTGATGCAACGAAGAAGAAGCCTGTGATTGCCAGGAACGCTGCCGAGACCACGTAGGCCATTGGCGAGGCGAAGTATGTGCGAATCTCTTTGATCGCTATGACGGATATGAAACGCAATACCTATTCGCCTAAATTCTCTTCGGTTGTAAGTTCAAGGAAGATTTCTTCGAGAGTCATTGGGAGTGGCGTCAAATTAGTCAGCCCCCAACCGTTCTCGATGATGGTTTTAGCAATTTTTTCCGATGCCTGAACGTTAGGTCGGGCATCAACGATGAACGGCAAGAAGTCTTCCCGTTCTGCTCGCTGCATTATTGAAGCACGTTGATCGGATCGAGCGTCAACAACATCCGAGATATCTCGCATGGCATTAATGAATGCAGGTGATTCAGTTCCGCGAACACTGATTTCAATTCGTTCAGCGTGTTGAAGCTTCTCAGACAGATCATCAGGCTTGTCGTCAGCAACAATTCGGCCATCGTTGATGACCAATACTCGCTTACATATAGCACTGACTTCAGGAAGGATGTGAGAGCTGAGCAGCATTGTGTGCTCTTCACCCAGATTGCTTATCAGTTCACGGGTTTCTACAACCTGAATTGGGTCGATACCAATTGTAGGTTCGTCCATCACAAGTACATCAGGTTCGTGCAAAATCGCCTGAGAAATACCTACACGCTGGCGGTATCCCTTAGATAGGCGACCAACGAGTGTGTTCTGGTATTCACCGAGTCGGACCATGTCAATGACCTTCGGTAGGCGTTCTTTCACCCACGAAGAGTTCATGCCACGGATTTCACCCATGTACTTAAGATAGTCCATAACGGTCATATCTAGGTACAGCGGGACAGTCTCTGGTAGATATCCGATGTGTCGACGGACGTCGAGTGAGTGGGATACGACATCGTAGCCGCCGACGGTCACCTCGCCCTCGGTAGGGGGGGTGAAGCCTGTTATTACTCGCATTGTTGTCGTCTTACCGGCACCGTTTGGGCCGAGGAAACCAACAATTTCGCCTTTGAGCACTTCGAATGAGATGTCGATTACGGCCGGATAGGGCCCGTAACTTTTCGACATGTGCTCAATCTTGATCAACTACTCACTCCGGTTTTCGGTTCAATGGCACTCATTAGCACCACAGCGGAACTATTCTGCCAAAATTAAATACGCTGTGGGGTCACGGCAAAGAGATACGGCTGTTTTGTTCGCGCGGTTTTCTAGCCAAAATATCTTATCCAAGCAAACCGACCGCTGCTACACGTATTCGTTGCCTTTCGGCGTTTAGTAG
>Ga0302134_10000345_pt1 | contig 19263 bp, 15 predicted proteins | sample CB9_SCM_MG_FD_203123 | JGI IMG/M metagenome (GOLD analysis project Ga0302134, IMG submission 203123) | Marine microbial communities from Western Arctic Ocean, Canada - CB9_SCM | ecosystem: Environmental > Aquatic > Marine > Oceanic | place: Canada: Western Arctic Ocean | collected 2017-09-19
CGAATCCACGTCCCTGTTCACCGGCTCGTGCTGCCTCAATGGCTGCGTTGAGCGCAAGCAGGTTGGTCTGTGCTGCAATGTCGTCAATAACTGCGACGATCTTGCCAATTTCAGCGGACTGTTCGCTCAAACCTGATACCTGGTCGCTGACTGAGCTGACTGCACCGGAAATTCGTTCCATGCCTTCAACAGTCTGTCGAACGATCGCAAGACCGTTGTCTGCAGCTTCGTTAGCTGCTTTCGAACCAGATGTGGCTTCTGCTGCGTTCGTTTCAACAGTTTCGGTAGCCGAAGCTACGTCGCCAACAATGGTCTTAGCCTGTCCAACCGATGCTGTCTGCTCAACAGAACCAGCGTTGATCTTCTCGAGACCAGCGTTGAGTTCATTGATGAGCTCGACTGATGCCTGAATTCCAGTTGCCTGCTGCTGTGCTCCGCTTGCAACCTGCTGTGAGGTTGATGCGATGCCCTGAGTGGCTTCACCTGCTTGTTCAGCAGCATCTGACATTTCTGTTGCAGCTTCATTTACTGAATCGGCAGTTTCACGTACACCATCGATAAGAACCGACATGTTGTCGACCATAGAATTGTACGAATCGGCAGATTCGTTCAATCGACCGATAATGTCGTTGAATGCAACACCGATCTGTCCAACTTCATCAGAACTCGAAACCTTTACAGGCTCCAGAGATACTGCGTACTGCTGGGTGAGATCACCGGCTGCAACCGACTTCAATCGTTCAGTCATTGTAGGAAGTGCTTCAGCGCTTACGATGTTTGCAATAGCTGTAACATCACGCAACTTGTTGACGATTGTCTTTCGAATGAAGACAACGATCAGGCCAAGTACGACTGCACCAATAGCGAGTAGAACTAGCTCAAGAGTTTTGAGCGAGCCAACTACCTGCTGTGATTCTTCAGCAACAAGGCTTGTTGCTACGTTTGCGTCTGTGAATAGTGGTCCGACTGAGCTCTGGATTACTCCAAGTGCATCATTCGCTGCTGGGTTAAACGAGCTGACCAAAGTGAGCTGTGCCTTGTATTCATCCCAAGCGTTGTCGGTTACGTCGAGTGCAGCAAGAACTGCGGCACTTGTTGTTCCCTTAAGTCCACGACCTGCGTCACCGGCGTGTAGTCCTGCCTGACTAGCTTCGAAAGCAGAAATCTGCGTCTCGATCTCGGCCCAGATGGCTTTTCGCTCATCACCGGTTGCAGCTGCAAGAAAGTTGTTTGCAAGGTATGCAGTTCGGTAAGCGCGCATTCGCTGTCCACCAGCTGCGTCAAGATCAGTGATCGAGACTTGGTTGGTGTTTAGCGAGTTGACTACTGCAGCAGATGCACCAAATACATCTGGCGATAGGCTGTCGACATTTTTCAAAGCTGAACCGTTGGCATCTGAGCCGCTGATTACAGAGTTGATGTTTGTCTGAAGTTTTGCGAACGATGTATCAACAGATGTCAGCAAATTCAGAACTTCAGGATCTGAAGTAGCTGAAAGATTCCGCTCTACATCACCGTCTCGTATCCCTGCCTGTACTGCAGCGAAGTCGCCCAATGTAGAGCGAATATCTGCAGAAATGGCAGTTCGTTCACTTGGGTCATTGACCCATGCGTTGGTTAGGAATCCGAGCTTGAATGCTCGTATTCGCTGTGCACCCGCCTGGTTAACCATCGGTGTGCTGCCATCCAGCGTGCCGAAGGTTTGGAAGTTTAGTCCGATTGTTGCGGCGAGAATGCCGAACATAATAAGCAAAACAGCGATTAGTTTTGCCTGAATCGAACCAGTAATAAAGTTCAAGCTCATTTATTAGCCCCTCTAATGAGATGTAGTTTTAGCGTTTCTTATTCCGATACTTGTATGTGAGTGTCATCAGAATTCAGACTGCTATGTAGTAAATATGCAGACTGCTTTTCGCGGGACATACGTGTTTAACGAGGAATGATTCCTGTGGGAATGTTTTATCTGCTGGCGTTATCGCCGTAAGTACAACTACATAATTTAGTCATGACATGAAAAAAAGCATAAATAACAAGTTTTGCAGGGTAAATGCCGACGGTGACTGATCATTCAAGAGAGATTTGCTTGTTGCTGATATTTGGGATGATTAACGAAAAAAACGCCGAGTCTTTCGACCCGGCGCTTCTTTTTTGAATCTTAGTAACTTGGTTCTTAGAAGAACCTACGCTGCTATTGAATCAGGCTCCTGCTGAACTGTTGCGAGTTCAGCCTGCTCTGTGTCGCTAATGACTTTGGCAATGTCTAGGAGGATGATGAGTTTCTCATCCGTCTTGACGATACCTGTTAGGTACTCAGAGTCGTTCGTTGTAATAACCGATGAAGGTGGCTCAATCGAACTGGATGGGATGCGGCTGACTTCCGTCACTGCATCGACAACCATGCCGATGTCCTGGCCCTCAACGTCAACAACAACGATTCGGTGCTCGTCTGTACGTTCGGTTCCTGGCATAGAAAAACGTGCTCGAAGGTCGACCACTGGAATTACTTTGCCGCGGAGGTTGATGACACCCTCGATAAATTCGGGGGCTCGTGGCACGCGGGTTATTTCCTGCATGCGGATAATTTCTCGAACAGCGCTAATGTCCACGCCGTATGCCTCTTCATTGAGGTCGAATACGACGAGCTGGCGCTCATCCGACATTGCTGAGTTGTCAGACATGACTTACAAGTACTCCCTGTCTTCATATCTCGTAGTTGCAGCGACCGCCCATGCGACCGCACGATTCTGTTAATCCTTTCCATACTCTCGGTTCCTACTGTGAGAAACATCGGAGGAATCAACAATGGCTTTGCGGGAACTACCTATTACGATTCGCCTATGCCACTTAGACGAATTTCACTGAAATAAAAAAGGGCGGTTCGAAGACTTATCGGCTTCGAACCGCCCTTTTTTATTTTGAATTCTTGGCTAGATGTCTAAACGGTAGAACCTAGCTGCCGTTCCGCCTAAAACATCATCCTTAGCTGCGGGAGAAAGCGAACCTAGTATGCCGCGTGTTGTATCGGCAACGGTCTGATATTCGCCGGCCAATGTGCATACGGGCCAGTCGGTACCGAACATCAATCGGTCGGTTCCGTACATTCCTACTACGTGGTGTACGTAAGGTCGGAGATCGTCGGCAGTCCAGTTCTGTTGATCGGCTTCAGTGATCATTCCTGAAATCTTGCAGTGAACGCCGTTGATGCTGGCAACTTTGCGCATGTCAGAAAGCCACGGTTCAATTAGATGGTCGGCGATTAGCGGTTTGGCTATGTGATCGACAACTGCCCGTAGGTCGGGGACCTGATCCATCACTTGCGGAATGAACGGTAGGTTGGGTGGCTTTGCGAGGAAATCAAAGGTTAGATCACGTCGCATGAGTTCCCGTAACCCGTTTATGGCGCCTGAGTTAACTATCCAGCCAGGGTCGTTTTCGCCTTCCCAAATATGTCGAACACCTTTGAAGTATTTACTCCGTTGGAGTTCATCGAGTGTGTAACCGACCTCTGGATCAGTTAGGTCGACCCAGCCAACGATGCCTGCAATGAAGTCGTTTTGATCGGCAAGTTCCAGTAGCCAGCGCGCTTCATCTGGCGAAGATACTGCTTGCACGACTACTGTGTAGTCGATTCCGGCTGCTTTGATAAGAGGCGCTAGATCGGTAGGTCCGTAGTCGACAGCGAGCGGGCTGCCGTCGGGCATCCATGAGTAGTCGAATCGGTCGATCTCCCAAAAATGATGATGACTGTCTACGACTGGAACTTTGCTCAATTTGAATACCTTTAAGGATTTTGTCTCGGGTCTGTCATTGGTATCGGTAGGTTTTGATGTTTGCCGATACCAATGACCAATCGGGGTTACTAAGCGACGATTGTGCCGATTTCGGGTTTGCCGACAACTGCAGTGTTGTGCTTGCCTGCAAAGTTGGCATCGCCATACCAAAGAACGCCGTCTTTGATGGACATGCCGTGAATGAACGCATCGCCTTCATCGAGGGTGATTCGATCTAGTTCTGCTCCAGAATCAACATCGTATTTAACGATCACGTTGTCTGTTGTGTGAGCGCACCATAGGCCGTCATCAACACGCGCTAAACCGTGAAGCCGTTCGAGTTCTACTTCGAAGCTGTGAACTACTTTGTAATTGTCGGCAGGATCCATTAGGTAGATCGCTTTTGGCTGGAATGCGGTAACCCAAATTTTGCCGTCATCCCATTCGATCCCATGAATTCCCCCGCCGTCTGGTGTGCGGAATCGGTCGACAGGCCGGCCTGTTTTCATATCGAGTTTGTAGATGTATCCAAGCCCGGTATCGGTTGATCGGCTTGGACGGGACACCGAATTTCCGTTTGATGCTGTCCAGAGGAAACCTCCACCTACTGTGATGCCAGATCCGTTCGCAGTTGGGGTGGGAATTGTTCGTAGGAGTTTGCCTGATTCATCGACCACATAAACGTTGTCGGTCTTCTGATCCATCACGAATAGACCTTCATCAGTCCATTGCAGACCGTTGGGCATTTCGCATGGAGTTTCGATTTGTTTGACAGTTTTCATGGCTGTTCTATGAGGTCCTTTGAGAGAAAAATGGAACGCTTGTCAGGCATTTGGCTCGAGATTTTCGTTCCGCCCCGCAATAATGTTTCCGATGTGGCTAAGAGTCAAGCGGGATATCGACGAGTGATGTACGACTACGCTTGGCGTTACTACCAGCGAGATTTGGATGATAAGTGCGTTAGTTAAGTAGAAATAGGAGGTAGAATGAAATGGTGAAGTCGAACTGGGCGTTCGCAACTATTTGATTTTTATAAATTCTCCCCGCCTCCGCCCGACACGATTCACCTGTGAAAAATTAGCCGCCGTAAGCGTGCGCCCTTTAGCTGCGCGTGTTCGGCGATGACTTATTAGGTGGTGGCTGAGATGCCCTCAAAGTCTTCTAAAGTTTCAGTCCAGCGCGACAACGAACGCGTTATGGTCTTTATCGACGGAAGTAACTTGTATCACGTGCTCTCTCAGAGCTGTGGCAGGCACGATTTACAATTCGACAAGTTCGCCCAGAAATTGGCAAACGGTCGACAATTGGTGCGGATTTACTACTACAACATCCGCCAGGAATCTGATTCAAACCCAAACGTTGGTGTTGAACAGTCGAAGTTCCTAGAATCTTTGTACGACACTCCCTACGTGGAAGTTCGACTCGGAATCTGGAAGCAGCGCGGCGACATCATGGTTGAGAAGGGTGTCGACGTTATGTTGGCAACCGACGTTGTAACCAATGCTTACAACGATCACTACGACACGGCTATCGTTGTTAGTGGTGATGCGGACTTCTATCCAGCTCTACAGGCTGCGAAGGACGTGGGTAAGCACATTGAAGTTGCTGCTTTCGACATGAACCTTTCTGGTGAATCAGCTCGGGTATCCGACGTTGTGCAGAAGCTCAATAAGACCTTCTTCACTGGATTGTGGATGACGCGTGCTCAGGCACGAACACGATCTACGGCTTCTGCACGACCAGAAGTTTCCGACGAGGCTGCATCACCTAACGGTGAAGACAAGGCTGCCACTAAGGCTGCTACGGCTCGACGGTCTAGCACTCGACGGTCTACATCAAGCACGTCAGCTGCCGAGTCGAAGCCTCGACGAGCAGCTACAACTCGTACTCGTAAGCCTGCCGTTCGCAAGCCTGCGGCAACGAGATCTGCTCCTGCTAGGGAAGAGGCTGATAACGACAACGCTGCTGATTCTAAGATGCGACGTACTCCAACCCGACGTCGAGTTGGTGGAACGAGTTCCACTTCAACAAATGGATCAAGCAACAGCCGTTCGGCTCCGAAGCCACCTACGCTTCGTAAGTCTGCACCTGAATCTGCACCAGCAGCCTCGCCTGCACCTGCAGCTTCACCAGCACCGAAGACAGAGGCTCCAGCAGCTGAACCAGTCGGTAGCGCTACTCGCCGCCGAAATTGGCGTGGACGCTTGGGTCTGAACAACGAGGAAGAATAAGCTTCTTCACTCGGTAGATATGGTTCTAAAAAAAGGATGGCATCGAATTTCGGTGCCATCCTTTTTGTTTTGCAGTGAATCTCGAATGTAAGTACGTTGACCGTTCGTAAGCTGAATGCTAGCTTCGGCTGTGTAACGTAACTACCAATCGCCTTGCGAGGTACACCGAATGCCATCACTCCAAAGCTTGCTCGATCAAGTCGAATCGGCAACGAATGAAATTGTCGAACTTGAACAATCGTTAGTACGTATTCCGTCAGTGAATACCGGCTTCATGCCTACGGGTGGCGAAACGGCTGTTGCCGAGTTCATTCGTGACTGGCTTGATGAAGATGGATTGTCGTCAGAAATCCTTTCTCGGGATGCTGACCGCGGGAACATAATTTCGGTCTATCCGGGCGATGACAACGACACACGATTAATGCTGATGTCGCACACCGATGTTGTTCCTGTTGAAGATGAATCTAAGTGGAACTGGGATCCGTTTGCCGCTGAGATTTCAGAGGGTCGGGTCTACGGCCGTGGTGCATCCGACTGTAAAGCGCTGCTGACGAGCCAACTTATGGCGATGGCGATTATGAAACGTTCAGGCGTACGACTGGATCACGGTCTTCGGCTGGTTAGTGGGGCAGACGAAGAGCATGGTGGTCGTTGGGGCTTCGGTTGGCTTGCCGACAAGCATCCTGAATCGCTGAAGGCGGAGTTTGCTGTCAATGAAGGCGGTGGGACACCGGTCGAGATAGGCAATTCGCTTACATATCTTCTTGGTACTGGCGAAAAGGGACGAATGGAGCTTCACATCACCTTAAGAGGTGAAAGTGCACATGCTTCAGTTCCTTGGACCGGCGTGAACGCGAGCTACAAGCTTGCACGTGCGTTGGGAGCGATCGAGGGCTACCGCCCTGAGCTGGATACGTCGCTGGAAATTTTCAATCATGTTGGTTCGTTTGGTGTTGAAGAAAAACCTTCGCCAATGAACATTGATCGCATTGTTGCCGAGATGAACGTTACGTCGCCTCGGCTCGGTTCGTTGCTGAAGGCGCTTTCTCGAATGGTTCTGACACCGACGATGGTTTCGGGCGGAATCAAGTCGAACAGCGTGCCTGAAGAGATCAAGCTCACCTGCGATATTCGTACACTTCCGTTCCAAGATGAGGCGTATGTTCGCCGACAACTCGACCAAGCGTTCGAGGGTATCGAGGGGCTTGAGTACGAGATCGATTACATGTCAGTCCCTAACTCTTCTGAGTTTGAAACTGAGCTGACCGACTCGATTCGTAAGGCGCAGGCTGCGGCGGTAGGGCGTGACGATATTCAGTGGATTCCGGCTATTAGCAACGGATTTACTGATTCACGATTTACACGTGAACTCGGAATTATTACTTACGGTTTCGCAGGGGCTCACCCTGATGATGATCCGATGCTTGCACGTGCTCACGGAACAGATGAGTCAGTCGGCATTGCTTCGTTGATTAGTGGGACGAGAAGCATGTTGGCAATCGCCTATGATTTGTGTGGCGGCCGATGAGCGATCGAAATCCTGTTAGCAGTGATGATCTTTGTGTCGCCGCTGGGCTTGTCGCTGGCTCGATTCGGCGTTTGGATTCTGAGTTATTTGAAAAGTTGGCGTATGGTCTCGAATGGACCCGTTCGGCGACTGCCACACATATTGCGAGGGTTCTCAGTTATTACGCTGGCAGCTTGGCGCGTAAGTCTCAAGAAAGTCCGGGCACGAGAGGGCTTGCACTGAGTGAAGGAAGTATTGAAGCTGCTGCATGGCAGATTGAATCAAACGCTGGAGTACTGGCGATGATTTCTGATTCAACTTCGCCTGACATCAGAGGCTTCCACCGGACAGGTTTACCAGATGCTGAGGGATTCCTCGCAATGGGTTGCGTTGAAGTTCTGCTGCATGGCTACGATGCCGTGGTTGGCACCGATTCAGAGTTCGATCCAGATGACGAACTTTGTAAGCGTGTACTCGGACGATTGTTTCCGTGGGCGCCGCAAGATGGCAGGGGTTGGATAGCCTTACTTTGGGCGACGGGGCGAGGTGAATTGGACGGTCGTGAGAGTCTGGGCGAAACATGGATGTGGCACAACGAATTATTGAGTGAGTGGGAAGGCGACATTCCCGATTCACGACATTGGATAACCCGGAACTAGTTCTTTTATTGCCACTATTCAATTACGTATTTAGGAAACCTATGCCCGCCAATTCAACTCCGAACGTTTTATTTATAATGGCCGACCAAATGAAGGCATCCATTCTTCGGATGTACTCGTCGGAGATTGGAATCGAAACTCCAACGCTTGAACGTTTGGCTGACGAAGGTGTTCGATTTGAACATGCGATTACGCCGCACCCACTCTGCGTTCCGGCGCGTACTTCAGTTATGACTGGTCGTTACCCGCATTCGACCGGCTGTAGGCGTAACGAAACGTTGATGCCGGAGAACGAACAGCATGCTTTCAGGATTTGGAAAAACAACGGATTTACTACAGGGTTGATTGGCAAGAACCACGCGTTTGTTGAACCTAGCGATCTTGATTTGTTTGATGTCCGCTGCGAGATTTCTCATGCTGGATTGCCTGAAGAGGGTAAATATAAGGGCGAAAATGTCGGGAACACTGGTATGGAGTGGGTCGTGCCAGAGGTCGATATTAACGCGGCTCATCAGGCACGGGTAAATCTAAGGCAAAATGCTCAGAGTCCGAGAATAGCGTATGCCGTGTCGGACACCCCCGAAGAGCATTTCGGCACCTCAGTTATCGCTACTCAAACAGAAGCTTTCCTCGACAAATATGTTGAGGGTGATTTCGTATCAGATGGTACTGAAAACCTAAATCCGTTCGCACTCTGGGTTTCATTTCCCGATCCTCACGAGCCGTTTGAAGCTCCGCGCCGCTACGCAGATATGTTCCCGCCGGAGGACGTAGTTCTGCCGCCGCAGCGTACAAACGAGTACACGGACGGAACATCGCCAGAACGTAACCGTGTGCTGGCGAGAATGATGCGGCAGACGGACGATCTCGAAGGACACCGTCGTGGTGTCGTGAGCGTATATCAGGCGATGACCAGATTCGTCGATGATGGCATCGGAAGAATCGTAGACAAGCTCGATGATCTTGGGCTTCGAGAAAATACGATCATTGTGTTCACCGCCGACCATGGCGATTTTATTGGCGAGCATGGAATGGCTGTAAAAGGCGGAGTGTTCTACGACGCGCTAGTCCAAGTCCCAATGATTGTTTCGTGGCCGGGTGGAGGTGTCCCGCAGGGCGTGGTCGAAGATTCAATGGCAAGTACCGTTGATATTCTTCCGACATTGCTAGAACTTCAGGGTCTTGCTTCGTTCGACGAAATAGGCACTGGCTGGGCACGGGATGAACGGCACGAAGATACTGCGCTGTCGGAAGAAGAGACCCGTCGTATGCAAGGGCGCCCATTGCCGACTGTTACTGCTGCTGCGCCCCGTTTGGCGGCGTTCTCAGAGTATGGGTCTGGTGGTCCACCGGTAACGATGGAGCAACTCGATACGCTCGATGAGCCGTTCGGCTACCACACGATCATAGAGACACTTTGGGGTCGTGAAGCAGAAGGTCGTCGAAAGATGGTTCGTACGAGAGAGTGGAAGTACGTCACTGATCCGATGGCTCTTGGAGCAACTTTGTCATCGGGTTCAGACGGCGGTCCCGGTGATGTCGACGAGCTCTACGATCTGACCAAAGATCCTTGGGAGTTGACGAATGTTGCCCATCTACCAGAAAATGCCGGAGTCATTTCCGAAATGCGTTCGTTGCTTGCAGGTTGGATGATCGATACCGAAGATCCTAGTCCGGTTGAAGTTCCAGAATCTATCGGCAGAGTTGTTCCACGTTGATTATCTTCATGCAATCTCAACAACCAAAGCCGACCGGATTACGATAGGCTTTTCGGCGTTCAATTTGCGCTAATCGCGATAAAAAAAACTAGTGCCCAAGTGCGCTTCGAGGTTCTAACTCATGAATCGAATGTTGAAAATGCCCAGAATTCAGATGCTATTGCTTTCTGCGTTCTTGCTAGCAATAGTAGCTGTCGCCTGTGGTTCAGATGGTGGTGGCGAAGGTGTAGCGATGGGTGGCACTGAAGACTGGCCGAAGCGAATTCGAACAATCGAGTCGACGACAGTATTCACTGAGGCCGATATGAAAGCGGTTGGCTGGAAGGGTCAACGTGATTTCATCCTTGAATACCCGGGCACATCGCTTTCGAAGTGGGGTTTCATGAATCAGAAAGAAGTTGGTGTTCTGATCTACGCCAACGCGGAAGATGCAAAAACTCTTGGAGTAACCGCTGCTGATGAGCAGACCTTCAGGCGTGAAGAAGACGGTCAGGCTCCGGACGGTAATCTTATGGACCGAATCTCGTGCCGTGACGCGGCTGGTGCATCGGCTGTGAAGGCGAACACGGGCTTCAGTTCGAAGTCATTTTCGGCATCGTATCTTGATCCCGAACTTGGTGAATCTGATGATATCCAGGGTGTGGGTGGTGCGTGCTCGAACCGATTCCCGACTTACAACGACTACACCGTTATCGGCAACATGGTGATCATGTGCGAGAGCGATGACCGTAACTTGACTGAACCTTCCACCAACTGTGAGAAGATCGAGGAATGGCTGATTCCTTCTGAATAGCCGTTGCGCTGAGTGAAATGTACTGAAGAATCAGGTCATCATTATGGTGACCTGATTTCGTTTAATCACCTGTCACAAATGCATCAGATATTAGGCAGGTTTCCGAGTACCATTGGTTCGTCGTTCTTAACCCCTATTTCGCACGGTCGCATTAAAGGCTACTTTTGATGAATCGATTTCTACATATTTCTAGAGTTCAGTTGTTGCTGATATCGGCGCTGCTGATCGCAGTAGTGGCGGTCGCTTGTGGAGCTGCTGAAGACGAATCGCTTGTGGCTTCTGGCGGCGATGACGCCACTCCTCAGCGAGTTCGAATGGTTGAATCGACTAAGATTTTTACTGAGGACGACGTCAAGGCTATCGGGTGGAAGGGGCAGAAGGATTTCTTGCTTGACTATCCAGGGGCAACTACGTTCAAGTGGGGCTACATGAATCAGACTGAAGTTGGTGTCCTGATTTATGCTTCAGCCGAAGAGGCTAAGACGCTTGGTGTTGCGGCAGCAAAAGACCAGACCTTCCGTCGTGAGGGTGATAACCAGGCTCGTGATGGCGACTTAACCGACAGAATTCAGTGCCGACGACCTGTTGGTTCTTCCGCAGTAAAGGCGAACACAGCCTTCCCATCGAAGTCGTTCTCAGCATCATACCTAGAACCCGAATCCGAAAATTCGGATGAAGTACTAGCTGCTACTTGCACAACTCGATTCCCAACCTACAACGACTACACGGTGGTTGGAAACGTAGTGTTCATGTGTGAGGGCGACGAAGGTAACTTGCTCGATCCTTCAACTAACTGTGAAAAAGTCGCCGAGTGGTTGATCCCTGCGTAATCGGATACGTGGATCGATAAAACGCTAGAAACGGAAGTAGATAAATTCTGCTGACATATCGGCTCTGAGAGCCAATATAGCTATAAACGACGTGAGCGTAAGAACGGTAAATACAACGGTTCTGCTCACGTCGTTTCGCGTCCACATATCGGCGAATTTTGGCTGATCTAAGATTGCATGAATCCAGAGCGGCAATGAGTAGAGCAGGGCGGTTACGCCGAAGGCTATTGCTAGTTGATTTTCTTTGCTGGTGCTGAAGACATTGTTGGCGATGTACGAAAGATCACCTTCTCTGAAGACTACCCAAACAGCACTGATCACAATGAACGTGATGGCAGTGCTGATCAATCGGTGGGATGGGATTTTGAGAGCACCTATCGCACGCCAAGCCAAGATTAGTACGGCGTGAAGTAATCCCCAAAGTACAAAGTTCCAAGCTGCGCCATGCCAAAGCCCACCGAGTACGAAGGTAATGGCCACGTTGATCGCTGTTCGTCGATCACCTTTGCGATTCCCGCCAAGGGGAATGTAAACGTAGTCACGGAGCCAATCGGATAGCGTTATGTGCCACCGTCGCCAGAAATCGATCGGTGACGAAGCTATCCACGGGTGACGGAAGTTGAGCGACAGTTCGATGCCTAGCAATCGTGCCGATCCACGGGCGATATCGGTATAGCCAGAGAAGTCTGCAAGGATTTGAATTCCGAACGCCAAAGTGCCGACCCAGATCATGGAGCTGCCCGGTTGACTGGTAGAGAAAATGTTGTCGACTATTAGTCCTATGTTGTCGGCGATCACCAGTTTTTTGAAGAGTCCCCACGAGAGAAGTGATAACCCGCTCATAGTGCGATTCGCATCGAAAGTGCGACGTCGTTCTAGCTGTGGGAATAATGCCGCAGCGCGCTCGATTGGTCCGGCAACCAATTGCGGGAAGAAGCTGATGAATAGGGCGGTGTCGACAATACTTGTGCGGGCGTTTATTCGCCGCATGTAGACGTCGATGACGTATCCGAGTGATTGGAACGTGTAGAACGAAATGCCAATTGGGAGGATGATTTTCAGCGTCGAATCGAATGTTGCTAGCCCGACTGAATCGAGGGCGACCGATGCACTATCGACGAAGAATCCTGCGTATTTGAATACCGCCAGTGTTCCTAGTGAAGCGACTACGGCTAGGACCAGATACCTACGGGAATTTTCTGGGTCATCTTCCATTCGTCTTGCAGCCAGGTAACTTACCACTGTGTAGCCAGCGAGCAACAGCGCCATCATCGGGTTGACGTACGAGTAGAACACGTAGCTTGCAACGAGCAGCAGAACGTTTTGGAATCGGCGTGGTAGGAACCAGTAGATAGCGAATACGGCGAGCAGTAATACTGCGTATTCGAGAGATTGGAAGGTCACTTTGAGTTACCTTTGTTGCTCGCACCTGGGCTGTTTTCTTGGTTCGCTAGCAACCACTCTGAGAACGACTCTGTATAGCTCTGACGGAACCGTTGTTTGAGGTGATATCCGTCGTAATACATCGCAGCATCGATGCCCGCTTCATCCACATGAGCAGTCATATCGACGTATTGCACATTGTTGGACGCTAGGTATTCAGCGAGATCGGCTGAGTATTTGGCGAGTGATTCAGGCTCATTTGGTGAACCGTCGTCGTTAGGTCTTGCAGCGACTCTTACGAATATGATTTCCGAGCCAATTGTTTTTGCCTGATCGATTATTAGTGGAAGAAACGATGAGTCGATCTTGGATCCGAATGTGCCGTGATATTTCGGTGGTTGGATGATTGCAGCTTGATCACGTCTCGGGGCGAAAGCGAATAAATCCTTACTTCGTTCGGATAACTCAGTTTGATCGACGCCTGCGATTTTGGCGCTGATGGAATTCACGGGGTTTTCGGATCGTCTCGATATCGCTGTTGATATCGGATAGATCGAGGCAAAGATATTTTTGAGTTTGTCGGCTATGGATCCCGCTGATTCGGGCAGTGAAGTGAACGAAGTTGATTCGGTGTCGACCAGTGATTCAACTAGCCCCATATCTTTCTGGCCGGTGAAATACATTGGTCGGGTAATCAGATCGTCGTGGAAGAATACGAATATTTTTTCAGGTGGCGATTCGACCGCTGAAACGATGTTCGCAAGCTGTAGGTACCAAACGCCGGGTGCTGTGCCTTCGATAGCGAGTGACGATGTATTTATTCCGGTTAGATCACTGAGAAAGTCTGGGTCAATACGATTGTCTAGAAGTGAATTTCCTAAAAAAACGGTTTCCGGTGCTATCGCTTGAAATTCTTCGATGAGTGAATAGTCGACCGGATCTGGTTCCTGAGAACGACCAAACGCTGCTGGTATTGCCAGGACGGCGAACAACATAATTACTAGCGCCCAAACCGATCGACGATTCGTCGATAAAGGTGCGCTTGATGTACGTTCGTTTTCAGCTGAAAGTGACATTAGTCGGAAGTGTATTACGGTCGCAAGATCGGTTCACGTGCGCAGCGAGCTAATTCGAGGTTATGTCTTCGATTAGTTCCAGCTTGCTCGTGCCGGTGAGTGTGTTTGCCAGTTCATCGTTGGGGTTGAACATCGCACATGTGTCGAGAGATAAACAGCCGCACCCGATACAACCTGACAGCTCCTCTTTCACTTTGACGAGGTGAGCAATTCTAGATTCCAGGCTGTGAGTCCAACTTTGCGAAAGCGCCATCCAATCTTCTCGGCTTGGCGCTCGCCCTGCGGGAAGCGATGATAGTTTTTCACCGATTTCATCCAACGGTATGCCGGCGCGCTGGGCGGCTTTTATCACTGCAACAGTTCGAATGGTCGACCTTTGAAATCGCCGTTGATTGCCAGCAGATCGTTGCGATTCAATTAGTCCGATACTCTCGTAAAACCTTAGAGCCGAAGTTGCTACGCCGGTTCGTCGAGAGACTTCACCGATAGAAATTGTTTGAAACGAACTGACCAAATGACTGAATACCTGTTGACTTCAAGTTAACTTGAAGTAGTAGGCTACTCGTCAAGAACTAGGCGAACAAGCTCGAAGGCGATCTGGAATATATGGCTGCTAGTAAATCGTCCGAATACACCTATCAAGATGTAGAAAAACTCATGACCGTTATGACCGGTGATGAGAAGCATTCGTTTAGTGCCACATCGACACTCGACGTTATTTGGACGCTTTACGACTCGGTGCTAAATATTGATCCGTCAGATCCACAAGGACCCGATCGTGATCGGTTTTTGCTGTCAAAGGGTCACGGCCCAATGGCGTACTACGCTGTTTTGGCTGCCAAGGGTCTGATTGATGTCGACGAGCTTGAAGGCTGGGGCAAGTTCGATTCGAAACTTGGCTACCACCCAGATGGCGAGCTAATTCCTGCCGTGGAAATCGGTACGGGATCACTTGGGCACGGACTAGGTATTGGTGTCGGAATGGTGGCGGGACTTCGTCTTCGTAAGAACAGCAAGCCTCGTGTTTTTTGCCTACTTGGAGATGCCGAACTCGATGAAGGCAGCAATCACGAGGCGATAGCTCTCGCAGGTAGGCTCGGCATGGAAGAGTTGACGGCAATCGTTATCGATAACAATTCTTCGTCTCACGGTTGGCCGGGAGGAATTGCCACTAGGTTCGAGAACGAAGGTTGGTCGAGTTCGACTATAGACGGCCGAGATCACGAAGATATAAAAACAGCGTTGACTCAAAGCCGTTCTGGAAAACCGCATGTTGTAGTAGCGAAAGTGGAGGAGAAGTAATGGCGACGACTATGCGAGATGCGTTCATCGAATCCACTGGCAAGATGTTAGAAACCAATCCAGACGCTGTTGTTGTTTTGGCGGATATCGGAGCATCTCAATTTCGAGATGTAGGTCTTTACGACAAGTTTCCTGGACGGATTATTAATTGTGGTATTCGAGAACAGTTGATGGTTGGTGTCGCGGCCGGACTCGCAAAAGAAGGTTTTCGACCGCTGTTACACAGTTACACGCCGTTTCTCCTTGAACGACCATACGAGCAAATAAAGATCGACTTTGCTCATCTTGGTCTTGGCGGAATCTTCGTAAGTGTAGGTGGATCGTTCGACGCCCCCATCAGCGGTCGAACCCACCAAGCACCCGGCGATGTTGGACTCATGAAGCTTCTCCCTTATTTTCAAATTCACGTGCCGGGGCACGCGGACGAAGCTGCCGTTTTACTCGATGATGCAACGGTTGGTGACGGGCGTGTTTACGTTCGATTGACCGAAGATTCAAATGCTGAGTCACGACCTGTGGTGCCTGGGAAATTCCATATCGAGCGGCAAGGCTCATCTGCTGCTCCGGCCATCATTGCTATTGGGCCAATGCTTGATCGAGTGCTTGAAGCGACTTCTGAAATGGACGTAACCGTTCTCTACGCGACGACCGTGATGCCGTTCGATAGTTGGACGCTTCGTGATACCGGGGCATCGGAAGTGGTATTGGTTGAACCGTACTTGCTGGGCACTTCGGCAGCGGAATTATCAGGAGCACTTCATGATCGGCCGCATCGATTGTTGTCGTTGGGTGTTCGAAATATGGAACTTAGAAATTACGGCAAGCTAGAGGATCACATCGAAGCACATGGACTCGATGCTGATAGTTTGCGAGACAGCATTTCGGGCTTCCTTTCATAGGTTTTAATTCCATTTTCGTGAGCGAACAACGTATTAGTAGCTTCCTGATGTACTACACTCGCGCCTGAATTCAGACCGGTATTCGAACAGGCAAAGTAATTGGAAGGTTGATCGAAGTTGAAAGTGAATCCACTTAAGGCAGGCGTAGAACGAGGTGAGCTGCAGATCGGTACTTGGGTCAATATGCTCAGGAATCCGGCGTCATTGACGATGTTCAAAGAGGCAGGGCTCGACTTCATTCGTCTGGACATGGAGCACTCATCGCCATCGATCGAAACGGTCGCTGATTTTGCAGCGATGGGGCGAGCACTCGACATGCCGGTGATGGTACGTCCGCCAGAAGCGAATCGTGAATGGATCACTCGCTTGCTAGATATTGGGATCTACAACATTCACTGTCCGCAGGTTGATACGGCGGAACACGCTGCTGAAATTGTTGCTGCGTCACGCTACACGCCACGTGGATCACGTGGAATGGGCGGCGCTACTTCTGGCAATGATTTCGATTTGTCGATGCCGGTGATGGATCGCTTGAAGTTCACAAACGATCAGGTTTTTATAACCGTGATGTTTGAGTCGGCACAGGCGTTTGAGCATCTCGATGAGATTGCAGCTATGGACGGGATAGATGCGTTAACTCTTGGGCCACAAGATCTCGCACAGGATCTAGGTGTTTTTGGGACGCCCGATCAGGATCGAGTTATTGACGAGAAGCGGATGCAGATCGTTGAGGCTGCTAACAAGTACGGCAAGACGTGCGCAATGTTGGTGAGTTCAGCGGAGCAGGCTCGCCAGTGGCGAGATGCTGGCGTGTTGCTAGTGAACTACTCGACCGAGGTAAGCGTCTTGATGGACGGCTATCGTTCGGCCCTAGGTGAAATTCGAGGGTAGGGAGATTGGCCGAGTCATTGCAGACTCGGCGGTTCGGTCTTTTTCGTACATGGCTCAAACGAGCCTACTTCGTTGAAGCTGGTATCTGCTAGAACGAAGGCAGCTCTCAGCCGGGCGAATTACGGTTCGACGCCGACAATTACCCAGCGGCCTGATTCATCGACTGTGACAGTGAATTGAATCTCCTCACCGACTGTCAGAGGTCCGGTGCTTGGAGACAAGGTGTCGAGTGTTAGATACACATCATCGAGAATGATTCCAGCATCTGAAATCTCACGGATCTTACCGAGGAGTTTGTACTCAACCGGTGGTGCTGGTGTTGGCGTCAGTTCAGCTGAATCAGGGTCGGATGTAACGACTACTTCTTCGGCAGAGAATCCGTCGTCTCCAAGAGTTATTTCGACTTCTTGACCGGGAACGATGTCGCCAGTAACTATTGTGTCTGGCGTAACCGCAGCCGCTCCGTCTGAACCGTCGGGATTGTCAACGACGATCACCTTTTGGGTTCCAGATTTTCCGTTATCGACGAGAACGACAGTTCCTGTAATCGTTTGCTTGTTGTTCTTGCTGCTGTTTCCTGGCTTTTCAGGTGTCGGGATTATTTTGACGAGTTGAGCTGTTGCGCCTGTCGTTTTGGCGAACGTAATGACAGAGACTTCTACAAACATTCCCGGCGTCACGTTGAGGATTGTTCCACTGTTCCCATCCAGCAGTTCTACGTGGACATCGGCTGTAATAGCTAGGTACGAACGTCGACCGTTGCCGTTTGCAGCGACAACTAATTGGTTTGGTGTTCGTGTGAGGACTTTACCGGTGATCTCTGTAATAGGAGGGGCTATTAAGTTCGCATCAAGGGTTGTGGTGTAGGTCGCTTGAAATTCAGTAAATGCCGCTTCGATTTTCTCTTGAGCTTCGGCTTGAATAGTGTCGAGTGTTTCGTACAAACGAGTCAGATGAACCGAGGCGGTTTCGGACATTCGAGCTTTTAGAAGCTTCTCTTGTGCCAGGCTAATTTCGGCTCCAATTGCTTTACTTAGTCGCTCAATTGTCTGGTCGGCAGTACGTACTGCTTTAGCGTCCATGTCGCCGGTTTCTTCGTCGGTTTCCACTACTGTGACGATTAGGCTGCCTTGCTCAGTAGCATCGTCATCCGGCTCATCGGAAGATTCAATTTCTACTTCGTCACCATCGGTGGTTTGGACAGTTAGTTTTTTGCCTTTTTTCTCTACAACGACGCCAATTACATGTTCAAATTCTTTTCTAGCGTTTCGTTTTCGGAAGGTTAGCTTTCCGGCGATGAGTGCGTCGTCGCTTTCGGTGAAGTAACCAGTTACGGAAGTCCCAGATACGACATCCGAGAGTTCGAGCGTGCCTCTTTTACGATCTAATTTTGTTTGTTCCGTAATGGTTAATGTGATGATGCCGCCACGGGTCACAACAACAAGTTCGCCATTGGTGGGGGCGTTAACCGCAGTTCCAAATACGGCTGTTCGAGTTTCTTTCGCAGAAACGATCGAATCATTCGAACCAAGTACGCTAAAGACCAGAACGGCTAGAAGAGCGATTCCAATTGGGCGTGCGATTAATGCTGCTGTATTGGCGTAATTATTCATTGCTGCAAACTCACAACAGTGAACGACTGGCGAGTTGTACGACCTTGGAAGTCGCTCGCAAGTACTTCGATGAAGTTCGCCCCGTCTTCAAGCGGGTAATCGACTACAAACGCACCGTACTTAGAAACGACCACTGGTTCCCCATTTACGGTTACGAAAGCGTCGGGTGCGGTGTCACCCCAGAACGCAACGGCAGGCTTTTCTATGATTGCGCGGTCTTTAATACCTGCGATTTCGAGGGGCAGTGTTTCACCTGATAGCTCCTCAAGCGTGAGAGGCGCTAATGGTTCAGTTAGTAGTTTTGGTACGACAGGCAATGCCTTCGCAACGGGTTTGTTATCTGCTTCAATAGGAGTATTTCCGAAGAACGGAATTGCAACAGCGAGTACCACCGCCGCGGTGACTGCTGTGCCGATGGCTGTACGGTGCCAGCGCTTCATCGGAATCGAGATTCTGATTTTATTTAGTGAAGGAAATTTTACCGACGGTAATGATCGAGCCGGTGTGCCATCAGCGCTATCGGGTGAAACCGTATTTACGGGTTCCGAGATTATTGCTGGCGGAGTGGATTTGGTGTTTGGCTGCGCATCG
>Ga0302134_10000346_pt1 | contig 19257 bp, 18 predicted proteins | sample CB9_SCM_MG_FD_203123 | JGI IMG/M metagenome (GOLD analysis project Ga0302134, IMG submission 203123) | Marine microbial communities from Western Arctic Ocean, Canada - CB9_SCM | ecosystem: Environmental > Aquatic > Marine > Oceanic | place: Canada: Western Arctic Ocean | collected 2017-09-19
GTTTCGTTCGAAGTGGGCCAGCAACGGCTCGTTGGCGCCGAAGGTGATCACGTCCTGGGCGCCCGATGAGAACCCACGCTGGATTCCAGCACAAGTCACGAAGTCTTCGGTGTCCGTGACTTTGACGAGCAGGTCGAAATTTTTCTGCCAATGTGAGTCGTCGAACGTAGTGTCTTGAGGGACGTAAACCGAGACGGTGATGATTGACTCGCCTGCGTGCGCGCCCGGTCGAGCCTGATAGAGCTGGGCGTGGTCCTGTTGATAGATCAGAATTGTGCTTGGCTGTAACGCCCAGACGATCGTTGAGTGTCGTAGGAGCTGCCAGTCGTCTCTGGCCTGGTCATCGAGTTCGTCGACGGAGGTTCGGGTCACGATCATGCGACCGTGTTCTTTATAGGCATCGAACAACGAGTAGTCGCCATAGATCAGGTCGCCAAGTGTCTGCTCATGCAGAACAGGTACGTGGTAAACCTCGAGGAATGTGTCGATCACCAGCTTCCAATTGATCGGACGGGTGAAGGTCGTCGAGGCGAATAGGCGATGGTCCGCAAGGTCGAAGCCGGCCAAATCTTCCTCGGCTCCTTGCAGGGGCTGGCTCGGGATATCGATGCCAGGCGTGCCGCTGACCCAGATCAATCCGTCTTGTTCGAGAACTGGCAACTGCACGAGCCCGGCATTTTCGAGATCCCCAAAGTGTTCGGGTCGTCGGCGCGCTGCGAGCGATCCATCGAGCCGATAGGTCCAGCCGTGATACGGGCAAGATAGCAGCGCAGCCGAGCCGCATCCGGTTGCGACTTGGGCTCCACGATGGCGACACACGTTGAGCATCGCTGCGACCTCGCCATTTTGGTTTCGCGTGAGCAGAATTGGTGCGTCACCAAGCATCGCCGAGGCATAGGTTCCGCTGTGGGGAAGCAAGCCCGACAGGCCAATGACCGTTGGTAGGCGGGTCAAGAGCTCCCGCTCGGAACGCAATCGGTCTGGACACGTGTAGGCCGAGACCTGCTGCTGCCAAGCCGAGGAAGCGGTATCTGTTCCGCGTCCGGCCTTCCTGTGCGCCTGAATGCGGTCAAGGAGTGCAAGTTCGCTATCACGTTCCATCACCGAGTTTCTCACACACCCGGTCACAGGGGGTTAGCCGACGCGGAGTTCACCTGTGCCTGAATGTTGTCGGGGAGTGTGCCTGAGTGTTGTCCCGGAATATAAACGATGCCATCGTTGACAATTCTACGCGGTGGCTGTCGCCCATCATGGGTGCCTCGTTGGGGCCGATGCGCTCCTGACGAGTGGAGCTAGTAACGCTGGCCAGAACAGCCAGGTGACGTCGGTCCTTGGCGTGCTCGACATAGACCCGATCTAGGACCTACCGACCAGAGAATGTGCACTAAGAGGGTTAATGGTGAACCATCGGTTCTGGGCTAACGTTTTGCGTCGCCTTGTGGTTACTGGCGTGGCACCCAACCCGGCAGAGTTACGAGATTGCCCGGCCAACCTGTCGGCCCTGTCAATCGTGTCCTACATTCGGACCGTGTTCGCTGACCGGAGAGTGTGTCTATTAATCGCTTTCACGTTGCTGGTGGCCTGTAGTAGCGACACCACCGGAGCCGCCAGCACTGCGGTTGAACCGTCTTTGCAAACACGTGCGCTTGCGATACCAGGACCAACAGCGTTGATTCAGGAACCTGTCTCGGCACCCGTCGCCGACAGCCCAGCGGCCCAACAGAACGCCGAATCAGCGACAGCTGCCCCGGCTTCAGCCGATGATTTCGAATCGTGGTCGACAGAACAGGATGGTGACGCTACGACTCCCACCTTCACTGTTTCACCGGAGCCCGAGCCGCGGTGCGTGCGGTTCACTGACTTCGCCGTAGACGCAGAGAATCTGTCCTGGTTCATCGTGAACGATGTCGTCATGGGTGGCCGCTCGAGTGGTGGCCCAACGTTTGCAGATTCGGTGATGCTCTTCGAGGGCGAGATCAACACCGACGGCGGCGGCTTCTCGTCAGTGCGGGTCCGGCTTGGGGTCAATGCTCTGGCAGGGTTTACGGAACTGGTTGTGCGTGCCCGTACCGACGGGCGTGCCTACAAGCTCATCCTTGAAGACGGCCTGGCGTCGCGTGACCGCCGGGTTTCCCAGCAGGGGTCGATCGATTTCGCCGACACGACGGACTGGCAAACGGTTCGGGTGCCGTTCGCGGATTTGGATCCCAAAATCTTTGGCCGCGCCGTAAACACAGAAGCGTTCCGTCCTGATCTCGCGACCCAGCTTGGTGTGATGATCAGTGACGGTGCAGACGGTCCATTCCGGATCGAAATTGACTGGATCGACGCATGCTCGTAACGGTGCGTGCGAGGCGATGAAGCTAGTGACATTGCTGTCGAGCAGCATGATGTTCAGGTCCTGAGGTACTAGACGAGTGCTGGCCGTTGGTTGTCCCCTGGTCAAATTTAGGATCGGTTATTTTTTCCAGGGTGAAGGCGATTCAGTTGTAGTCATGATGGGGCGCGGACCGTCATCCCGGTGGCGGCGGTAGAGCTAATGACCCCGCCATTAAGCAGCGTCGCACGGAACGTGAAGAACGGCCCAGAACCATCTGGGTAAGTAAAGCTAATGATCCCGTCAGATGGCAACAAACCCTCAAATACCAACGAGTTAACGCTCGCCAACGAAACCGGCACCAAGAGGTTGAGCCCATCCATCAAACCTGACGGCACCTGGACCTTCGGGACGCCGCACTCATGGGGCCCCTCCAGGGGACAACGCGACGCTAGGACGCCGCAGCGGCGCCGAAGTGCCGCTTGAGCGTCCGGTGCCAGTGATTTGCTGGCAAGGAGGGCTCGAGAAGAGCGAGTGTCGTGCAGTACTTACTGATCCTGGCTGGTCGAACGCCAACAGCCCATAGGGCCCGATCCATGGGCGTTGCTCGACCTGCGGACTTGCACTCCACAACAACAGCGTTCCTGAGCTTGACGGTTCTGCCATCGGGAGAGGTCGAGGTGAGCCGATGATCGATCGTGTAGCGAGCGTGGTGACGAATGTCGACAAGAGTCGTGCGGTCGAACCTCGTGATCGCGGCTTCCTGAAGACGATCGGTGACGTCGGTGGCGACTGACGAATCGACGAACGTGCGCATCTCTGTGTCCAGACGTCGCCTGTCTCTGCCGGAGTCGAGGTCAAGGCGGTCCTTGTCCGTCCTCCCCCGCCCGTCCTTGCGTTTCACTTCGAACATCGAGGAATTGGAGTCGAGGTAGGTTCGAACTCGAACGTTGAACCGGCGCGGTCTGCGGTACGCCGTGTCGAGGTAGAGGCGGCGATCCGGCGTGTCGAAATAGGCCGTCTCGTAGCCGAACTGGCGCAAGCCATCGATCTCGAGCACGGCGGCGCCTGCGCTTGGGACCAGCATGTCCAATTGGCCAACGCTCACGATGTATTTGCGGTCGACGCGCGTCTGAAGCTCCGCTGCGTCGAGGACCTCATCAAGCGACACCGGCGGCAAGGCAACGATCGCTCCCTCAAACCCAGGTTCGCTCATCAGGCAGACTCCAGGGAGTCACCCACGAGGTCGTAACGGACGTCGACAACCGTTGTGTCGTTCACGAGGTTCAACCGCCGCACCTTCATGCGTCGTACTCGTGCGCCGAGCAGGCTTTCAAGCCGCTCCTTCAACTCATCCTCGTTCGTGTACGCCGCGTCGAGCGTCACCGTCTGAATTCGGGTCTTGGCGAAGAGACGCGGATGATCGCCGATGAACAACGCGACCAGGATCGAGGCCATGAGCACCGGCGTCAGCCAACTCGGGTCAACGGTGATCCCACCGAGGAGTCCCAAGGCGAGCGCAGAGAAATAGTACGCCACTTCCTCTTGGTCGAGCTCTTGAGAGCGAAGGCGGATGATCGACAGGACACCGAACAGTCCTAACCCGAGTCCAGCGGTCACTGTCGACTCAGAGAGCACCGTGGCAACGGCAAGGACACCGATGTTGATGCCAAGAATTGCCACGACCATGTCTCGCCGACGATGGCGCGGGAAGTACAGGGCAAAGGCGAGGACGACGACGGCAGCAAGATCTGCAGCGATGAGTCCGGCGTGGGACATTCAGGACTCCTGGCGTGAGGGTTCAGCGGCGATATCAGCCAATAGTTGATCGACCGATGAATTCCATTCAGCAACGTTGGGAGCGTCGTCGTGCAACGCCGCAGCTTCTGCGACGTGTGGCGCGATCTGGTCGCGCCACGCCTCGACGCGCGTCGTTACAGATTCGATGGCGAACGGGCCGCTTCGGAAGTCGTTGTCGATCCGCTCGAACTCGTCATCGAGTGATGCCCATGCAGCCACCAACGGGTCACAGCCCGCAGAACGCTGCAACAAGTTGAATGAACCGAACGGAAACGGGTCACAGGCGTTGCTCGTGTCACCAAACGCATCAGGAATCGCAGTGACCGGATTCAGTGCTTCGGGGGTCCAACCCTGCAGCGAGTTGTCGAGATCCCAAGGGATGATGTGGACGCTGCGTGAGGTAGGTTCCTCGTAGAAGTAGAAGTTGTGCGGTTCACACGGGCCGCCGATGCAGTACCAGTGGAACGGTCCGTCATCGTGATGAATCGCTCGGTCGACCACTGCGTACGCAACAAACGCTTCGAGGTCCGTCCACTGCGAAAGCACGCGGCGCGCTGCTTCTTCATCGGTCGGAGCGCCAGAGTCGAGGAGCTCACTGGCGAACGACTCGATGATCTCCGGCGATGGGTCATCGTCCTCGTTCGTTCGTAGTCCAGCGATCAGCTGGAAGCTCGGACGGACGTCGCCATCGGCTCCGAACGGCCACACTTCTTTGTAGAGGTTGCCTTTGCCGTCAGCGAAACGATCTCGAGTGAACCGCTCATCGATCTGCTCGACAAGAGCGAACAACCCAACGAACTCGCCGTTGATCACCACACGGGCATGCGTTGAACGTGGAGCTGCAACCCCGGCCTCAGCGAAGAGGAGGTACCCCAGACGATCACGCATCAACGAGGTATCGAGGTTCATCGAATGAAGTTGAATTCTGCGTTGACCGAAGAATTCGGTATCAGCTCCATTCCAATTTATCTTCAACTTCAACGATTGCTTCGTGCACGTCTTCGCACCCGACGGTTGGAACGGCTGAGGGCCAGCTGTGCAGCCGAGGAAAGCTCCGACTGAGCCCTTGTAGCGAACGCCGATTGCTTCGAGCCGTTCACCATCAAAGAGCAAGCTTCCCTCGACGTACTCTTCGGCTACAGGATCGGCGTCGAGCTCTGCGAGCGCTGCTGCTGGCAGTTCGATTTCGAACGTGTGCACGACGTTCTGGTCGAACAGCACGTCGGCAGTCTGCGTTTCGTACCGAGGTTGCTCGCCTTCTACTGCCTCTGCCTGCTGATCATCGGCCTCAGGTGCCTCAGGTGCCTCAGCCGCAACCGATTCGGTCGAGATCTGATCCAGGTCCGTACTGGTGGTCGTTGCCGTGTCACGACCACCAGAGCTCGAACAGGCGGCACCAACGATTGCGCACGCGATCACGACAGCGCTCATCCGACATCCCTGTTTCATCACATTGCTCCTCGCTGCCACAACGCACAATGACGTCAAATTAGTCGGTCGAAGCCTCGTTGTTGTTGTTCTTCGTGTTGCTCCTTGCAGATGATCCTTCCCGGACCACGTCCCATGGTCGCGGTCCGTCACGGACCACCCCGGATACACAACCCGTGCAACAGTCCCACCAGAGAAAGCTACCTTTGGGGTGAAGCCAGTTTGGGAGGCATGAGATGTGGAATGCACGAAATAGACGAGTGGTCATGAATGAGGCGGGTGTGGACCAATGGTGACCCAGGCGAGGGTCGCAGTGTTGCCGGAGGTCGATGGGCAACTGCGAATCGAGACTGTCGACTTGCCTGATCCGATCGGTCACGAAGTTCTGGTTCGCGAGTTCGCTAGCGGTATTTGCCATAGCCAGCTCCACCAGATGCACGGGCCGCGCAGGTCTGATCTGGTGCTGGGGCATGAGGCCACAGGCGAGGTCCTCGCCGTTGGCGAGGATGTCGAGAACGTCGTGGCTGGCGACAGGGTTCTCTTGACCTTCCAACCCCGAGACCTACGCACGTCAGGCCGTCTTCCCGGCGTTTCGTCGGTCGACCTCGCCAGTGGGCGAACTGCGATCTCGCCGAATATTTTCACATGGTCCGACCACACGGTCGTTGACGATCAGTACGTGGTCCGAGTCGCGCCTGATACGCCGACCGATGTCACCTCGATCGTTGGTTGCGCCGTGTTGACTGGCGCTGGCGCTGTGCTGCGCGCCGCACAGGTCAGCAAAGGAAACAGCGTTGCTGTTTGGGGCGTTGGCGGGGTGGGTCTGAATGCAATAGCGGCGGCCCGCATGGTCGGAGCCAATCCGATTGTCGCCGTTGATGTTGACGACGAGAAGCTTGAACTGGCGCGGCGTTTCGGCGCAACACATGTCGTGAACGCTCTTGAGGGAGACCCGACCAAAGCTGTGCGTGACCTAACGCTCGCATCTGATGGGGGCCACGGGTTCCGGGGCGCTCCGATTGCTGGCGTCGATTTTGCATTCGATGTGGTTGCCCGCCCTGAGACTTTTCTGCAGGCATTCCGTGCTACACGCAATAGCCGCCTGGCCGTTCATTCTGGTGGCACTGTCGTAGTGGTTGGGGTCCCCCAAGGAAACTTCGACCTGCCCGCCCAGGAACTGCTCGTGAGTGAGCGCAGCATTATTGGCACGCTCGGCGGCACAGCGGTGCCCGAGGAAGACATTCCTCGGTTCCTGGATTGGTACAAGAACGGCGACCTGGATCTCGACGCGTTGGTTACTTCAAGGGTGAGCCTCGACGAGATCAACGAGGCAACAAAGATGCTTGAAGACGGCAAGGTCTTGGGTCGTTCTATTATCGAGTTCTGAGCTGCGCCGCTGCTCTAGACGAGGATCACGGGCGATTGTTTGGGGTAGTGCGCCTCCGCGATGAACGTGATGGTATGTCCCTGAACGCCTATGATTGAGCAGTATTGAGGGATGTCAACGAGGTTTGCATGGCGAAGAAACGACAACTTGACGTCGAACCTCGCCGTGCCCGATACGAGTTTCGGGTGTGGGGAGAGCATCGAAAGGCGTGCAAGAAACTGGCGCGTATGGCGTCGGAAGAAACGACCGAACGTGTCAAGGACTGTTACCTCATTATCGACGATCATTCGTGGAACGCGAAGGTTCGCGATAACACACTCAAGGTCAAGCAGTTGGTTGCTGAGGACAAGGGTTTCGAGAAGTGGTCTCGTGATAAACACCATTCGTCGACCACGGCGCCATCACCATTTGACGAGCTCTTTGATGAGCTGCGGCTGGATCGGCCGCAGCGGGGAAAATCGTATGACCTGCGCAAGGCGGTAGCGAAGCTCGGCCCCGATTCAGGTGTGCGAGCGGTCTTTGTGGCCAAGGACCGCCGCCGGTACCGCATCGGCGATATACGCGCCGAGGTCACCGACATCGAAATCCTAGAAACGGGCGATGTGCTTCGCACCCTTTCTTTCGAGGGTGACAGCCTGGAAGATCTGGTTGCGCTTCGAAAAGAACTCGGCGTGAAAAACGAACCCAACCTGGCTGTGCACCAGGCGATCGAGAACGAAGTAAGCGACTAACGTTTTATAACGGAAACCGAACGCTAATCGTCGGTGTCGACTGTTCCATCGTCGAGATAGTCGGCGTGGGGGAATGGCTCAGCTGAAGTGCGAACGACTCCAAGCAAGTTCGCAGCTGTTCGCCGTAGGTAGCGGTAGTAGATCGCCAATGGCACAACTTCTTTGCCGGGGCGCTCTGACGTCATAAATCCGTCGATCTTGGATTGATGCTCAGCGGTAATGGCATCGACTCGAACGGCGTAGTCGGCAAGTTCCTCGTGGTTGGCTCCCTGATCGCCCAATAGCTCGCCCGCTTCGGCGAACAGAGCGGACAAGACTTGGCGCCCAGCGAGAAGCTCGTCCGTCTCAGGCGTTCCAGATAACTGCACGCCGGCCTCAGAGAGTTCTAAAATGTTCTTGGCCTGGTCACCAATACGTTCGATCTTCTTGAGCAGAAGTGTGAACCCAAGGACAGAGCCAATGTCTGCACCGCCTTTGACACTTACGTGGACAATGAGTTCGCTGCGTAGATCCTGTTCGGCCTCGTTGATGCGCTGGTCAGTGTTACGGATGTCCTCGGCAACCGAAGCCGGGTCGGCTTCGGTAAGAAGCGCGAGTGTCGCCAGGTCGAACGAGTGCCGGGCGTCGGCGAGCATCGAAATGGATCGTGTAACGATGTGTTCGAAGTCTCCTTCGTTGGAGCTTCCTTTAAAGAATGCAAGGACCATGGGTTTGCCTTTCAGCCGAGAGCGAGAACACCAATAAGTGGTAGCACGATGAATACAACAGCAACATAGGCGACGGCCATCGATCTGCGCTCGACCGCAAGGTCGGCCAGGCGCTCGGCGCCGCGTATGGGTGCGTTACGAGCGAACGGGAGGACATAGAGAAGGAAGATGCCAAGCACGTTAAATGTGGTGTGGGCGAGCGCCACCGTGAGCGATGCGGGGCTCGAGGCTGCGAGCGATGCCATCAGCGCCGTGATCGTAGTTCCTACATTCGCGCCCAGCGTGACCGGATAGGCGTTACGCAGAGCGATTACGCCAGCTCCGGCGAGCGGGATGAGGATCGACGTAGTGATACTGGACGATTGCACAGCGACCGTGATCACGAGGCCGAGTAGAAGGGCGACCATACCGCCGCCGCGACTGAGCATTGCGTTGATTGACCGTTCGACTCGGTTGGCGACAAGGTGCCGCATGTTGCGAGTAATAAAGGCGAGCGCAATCAGGATGATTGCAAGACCAGAGACAACGACCAACCCGCCTTGCACATTGCCGCTTGTGCCGACGGTTTCCCAGAAGTCCTTTATCCAAGCAACTGGCTCCTTCACCCATTTTTTGATCGGGCTGTTCCATTCGATCTCCGCTGAACCAACCAGCTTCTCGCTGACCCACTCGGCGGTGCTACTGATCGCTCCCGTTAGCAACTCGAGTGGTAGCAGGACGGCCACAGCGAGGACATTGAAGAAGTCGTGCACGGTGGCAGCTGCAAAGGCTCGGCGGAACTCGTTGGACTGACGGATGTGGCCAAGCGACACGAGTGTGTTCGTGACGGTCGTGCCGATGTTGGCGCCCATGACCATGGGCACCGCATCGTCGACACCTAAGGCCCCAGTTGCCACCAGACCAACGATTACCGATGTCGAAGCTGATGACGACTGAACCAAGACCGTGCCGAGAATGCCGATGCAAAGTGCGGCTAAGGGATTCCCAGCAGCCGAGAACAGGCTCTCTTGGGTGTCCTGGCCCATGATCTTGATGCCGGCTTCGAGCGACGAGACGCCGACTAGAAAAACATAGATAAGCCCGAATACCAACGCCGAACGAACCGGCCCGCGAAGGTCAAGTAGTTTCACGTTGCTGCCTCCAAAGGACGAGCGAACGTTATCCGGGATCGTGCTTGAGTACTACGATTATTTGCTGGATTATTTGCTGGATTATTTGGTGGATTATCTGGTCGATTATTTGGAGGTGGCGCCTCTTGAGGATGGCAAGTAGCCCAGGAATAGAACGTGGTGCTTTGTCTTGCTGCTCGCCTCGATGGCGAATACCGATGAAGAAGTCTCCTAACTGGATGGACGAGCGAATACCTGGATGGGCGAGCGAAAGAACCAATGCGCAGCAACACTCACATCCGTCGTGCTGATGAAGATCTCACCGGTCGGGTGACCCAGCGATAAGTGACAGGTAGTGCATGGTGGCTTTGGTGCTATCTCGCGTCCGGAGCCGACTAGCGTTTCTCGCATGGCAACTTTTGTTCCGTCCGAGATCGGGCATGCCGATGCCTACAAATTGATGACTGGGTTGGTGGTTCCTCGTCCTATCGGATGGATCGGCACCGTTGATAGCGACGGTCGCCCGAACCTTGCCCCGTACTCTTTCTTCCAATGTGTGGCTACCAATCCGCCTGTGGTGATTTTCTCTGCGGGCGTCACAGACGGTCACGAGAAGGACAGCCTGTTCAACGCCCGCGTGACTGGCGAATTCACGTGCAATCTGGTTGATGCTTCGACGGTGGAAGCGATGAACCAGTCTGCAGCGGTGCTCAACCGAGGCGAAAGCGAGTTTGATTTCGCAGGGCTTACACCGTTGCCGTCTGAAACGGTCGCAGCACCACGAGTTAGCGAAGCCAAGGCCAGCTTTGAGTGCGAGGTGCAACAGATCATCGAACTAGGAGAGCCGCCGATTACGCATGCAGTCGTCTTCGGCGAAGTCACCCGCATCCATGTCGATGATGCAGTGCTCGACGGAACACGCGTCGATTTCGAAGCGCTCGATGCAGTGGGGCGCCTTGCTGGCAACTATTACGTGACCACACGCGACATGTTTGATATCAGCCGACCAGGATGACCGGCCACGTGGTCTCGTCAGAGGCCACTCGGTATGGATCTAGTAATTGGATGCGAGATGACATGGTTCTCGTCGGAGATGATGGAGTAGCGAAAGACTCGACGACGGTGATCAGTTAGCGCCAGTTATAGCTGGCGGAGCAAGGGTGGTGCCCATCGGCGAACTGGCGAGAGCGCAAGGTCGTGACCACCACTAGGGTCGGCGAATCGATAAGGAGGCCATGTGGGTTGGTCAGCGAACAGGCCGACGGGTCTGACATTTCATCGAGCAGGCCTGTCGACCAAGGGTTACACCCTGGTCACGCCGAGTAGCGACAACGTTGCTTACCTGATCGACATGGACGGCCAGGTCGTGCATCGGTGGCAATTTGACTCGATAAACCCGGGGTACGGCCGTTTGCTCAAGAACGGCAACCTGCTAATGAGTGGTTCGGACCCGGCGCTGCCTGATCCGCCGGAGGATGAGCCCACCAAACCCCCGCCGCCGTTTGAACGTCACATCACCCGGCTTGGTGGTTACAAGACAACGCTGCAAGAAGTCGACTGGGACGGCAACGTCTTGTGGGAGTTTGAGAACCGGGCGCAGCACCACGACTTTGTGAGGCTCGCAAACGGCAACACGATGGTGCCTGAATGGGTTGAGCTTTCAGAAGATCTGCACAAGCGGGTTAGGGGCGGGCATCGCTTGCCTCGGGAACGGCTACCGCGCCTTCTGGGCGACGATCTGGTCGAATTTGACCGGGACGGAAACGAGGTGCGGCGAATTCACACCTGGAATCTGTTCGATCCTATTAAGGACCCCATTGATCCGACCAAGCGCCGCTGGGAATGGACACATGTAAACGGGATTGACGTCAACGATGCAGGCGATATTGCTTTCTCAGCTCGGACAAACAATCGAGTGTGCGTGATTGATGGCCAGTCGGGAGCACTCAAGTTGAAGTTCACCGACACTATTGGGCAGCATCATGTCACCTGGGTTGATAATGATCACATTCAGGTCTTCGACAACGGCCGTTCGGCAAGTCGAGTCATCGAGATCCAGGTCAGTACCGGCGATATCACCTGGACCTTCGAGGGTGAACCCGTGCACCAGTTTTTCAGCAACTACATCTCCGGCGCGGAACGTCTGTGGTCTGGGTCGGTTTTGGTATGCGAGGGATCCAGTGGCCGACTGTTCGAGGCGACACGTTCCGGCGAGGTGGTGTGGGAATGGATCAATCCGTTCGTAAACCACCGGCAAAACGGCAAGGTTGCTGTCGGGATCTACCGAGCGCACCGTTATCCGGCTGACCATGCCGCCTTCGCGAACCGGGATCTCGACCCAGGCCGATTCGCAAACCTTAATCGGCTGCACAGCTTGGCCTGATTTGCGCAGGAGCCTACGCCTCACATGTGGTGACGAGTGGAGCGCGCAGCAGGCTTATCCCGGCGTCTCGCCTGAGCCCAGGTCCCACCACAAGCCTGTCATGATCTGTAGGGCCTCAGCGCAGACCGAGCCGAGCACGTGTTCATTTGGCGCGTGCTGCGAGCAACCGGCATAGGAATGTGGCACCCAAATCGTGGGCAGGCCAAGCACGTCGGCGAACACATCGTTCGGCAAACTCCCGCCCAGGTTCGGCAACACAGCGACCTCCTTGCCACTGGTATGGGCGACGGACGCGATCGCCCATTGTGCCCACGGGTGTGCAGGGTCAAGCCGGGTCGCGTTCATGGCGACACCGGCCGGCTCGAGTTCTACGGCGCTGAACCCCTTCGCATCGAGATGGCGACGTAATGCAGGCAACAACTCGTCTGCATTCGTGCCGGCAACGAAGCGCATATGGCAGTGGGCGACGGCAGAGGGTGGGATGGCGTTTACAGGATTGTGTGGGTTCCCTGTTTCGAACGCGAGGATTTCAAAGGTGTTGCTGCCAAAGACTCGTTCCTCTGGCGTCATGTCGGGCTCGCCCCAGGTCGGATCAATAGTAGGGGCGTCCCCGCCACCGACCCTGAGGCGCGAAATGGCTTCGCGCACGCTGTCGGTCATTGCTGCAGCCTTCCACCCGTCAACCAGGATCTCGCCTGATTCAGAGACCATGCTCGCCAACGCATGCGCCATCACGACACCGGGGTTAGATAGAAGGCCACCCCAATTGCCCGAGTGATGGCCGCCTTCGCGCAAATTCAAACGCATGCTGAAGTTGAACGCGCCCCGCGAACCCATGAAGACGGTGGGTGTTTCGGGCTGCATACGTGGTCCATCAGATGCAATGAACACGTCGGCCGCAAATAATTCGCTGTGGGTGGCGCAGAACTTCTTTAGCCCGGGCGAGCCGCATTCTTCGCCTGTCTCGAACAGCATGACGGTGTTGAAACCCAGTCCGCCTCGTTCATCGAGAACATGGCGCAGGGCCGCCAGATTGATGGTGTGTTGGCCCTTGTTGTCGGCAGTGCCTCGGCCGTACCATCGGTCTCCTTCGACCACGACCTCCCATGGGCTCAGTCCATCTCGCCACTGGTCGTCATAACCAAGCACAACATCGCCGTGGCCATAGGACATGACCGTGGGAAGGCCATCGGCTTCGTGGCGACGCGCTACTAGGAACGGACAACCAGCAGGGTGTGGGTTGTCGAATACCTGGCACTCGAATCCCATCGCGTCGAGCGGCGGTGTCAGAACCTGCTCCAAGTAGTGATAGAGCTCAGGGCGCTGGTCTGGGTCCGGGCTCTCGGTCCGGATGCCCACTCGGTCGGTGAGCTCACGCAGGAAGTCCCCATTGGCAAAATATGCCTTGCTTCGTTCGAGTGCAGCAGTTCGGCTCATAGCTTCACCGTAGTGTTGTTAAGGCAGGCGAGTTGCGGCGCGCTGGCCTCGTTCAGCCCAAATGACCGATGCGATGGCACCGAGCGCGAAGATCACGATGGCCATCGCAAATGGTGTGGTGCTGTTGGTGACTTGGCTGTCGACCGCTGCACCGAGAAGCGCACCACCAGCGATACGTCCCGCTCCGGTTAACGACGAAGCCGTGCCAGCTAGCTCACCCATTGGCTCAAGTGCGGCGGTGTTTAGGTTTGGCATGAGGAACATGAACATGGCGAGCAGCACGCCAAGCATCGGCATGAAGATCCAGAAGTTAGGTGAACCGTTACCGCTTAGGCTGATTGCGACCAAGAGCAGCGAAATGACTAGAACGGCGCCCAACATCACGTGAATCAGCCGTTTCATCCCGTAAATACCAACGATCTGACCGTTGATCACGGCCCCCAAGGCGAACAGGATCGCTATCGCCCCAAAAATGATCGGGAACTGCTCTGGCCGACCGAAAATCTCGCCGATAATGCGTTCGCTGCTTCCTAGATATGTGGAGAAAACGGCTTGTAAGAACATCGTCGCCAGGGTGTATCCCGATGTGATTGGATCGCGCAACACAGTGATGAAACCAGCGGTGATCGAGCGCAGCTCAAGGGGGCGTCGGTTCGCCGTAGCCAAGGTCTCGGGTAGACGGGTGCTCCACAGCACGATGATGACTGACCAGATCACGCAGAACCAGAAAATGGCGCGCCACGAGAACACGATGATCAGGCCTGCGCCGATCGACGGAGCAAATACAGGGGCCATGACGAAGACCGCCATGATCTGAGACATGGCCTTGGCCATGAGCGTGCCTTCGAAACTGTCTCGAATAATCGCAGTGGCGACGACACGAGAGCCAGCGGCGCCGACGCCCCAAACAAATCGAGAGATGAGCAGCCAGTTCAGCGTGGGCGAGAACGCCGACCCAACAGCGCCGGCCACGTAGACTGCAATGCCGGCATAGAGAATGGGCTTACGGCCGTACCTGTCGGCGAGTGGTCCCCAAACGAGCTGGGCAATAGCCAAGCCGAGAAAGAAAACGGTGATGACCTGTGAGATTTGGGTCGAGTCTGGGTCGAGTCCGAACGCCTCGCGAATGTCATCGAACGCAGGCAGCAACAAATCGATGGCGAGAGCCATCAGCGCCATGATGGCCGAGATCATGACAAGTAGTTCCCGAGGGCCCAAACCAACTGCTCGACGTGCCGGCTCGCCAAGAAGGTTGCTCGTTCCTGGTGCGATTGTCACGTCGCCGAAGGTACTGCTGTGTACCCGCTTCCTTGGCGCCATCGGTCAGGAGTCACAGCGCTAGTTGGTGTACTTCAGGTCGTGAGGTCGCGTAGCTGTTTCTTGTCGATCGAGTGGTCCCAGTCGGCCAAGATGGCGCGGATCGCAGCGATCAAAGCAAGCGGCTGATCGAGCGGAATGTGATGGTATGCCTGCGGGATCTCGACCATTGGCGCGTTGCGACCCGTGAGTTCTTCCATATGTGCTTGCACCTCGGGCGTGACTAGGTCGCTGAGTTGACCATGCATCAAGGCAAGCCGACACTTGGCACGTTCGAGGTAACTGTTTGTCTGATAACGCTCGCGAGCAAACACCAATGGGTCAAACTTCCACGTCCAACCTTCGGTGGTCTCTTTTAGAGAGTGCCGGCCGATGTGGTCGACGATGAAGTCGTTGTCGCATGGTTGGGGCGGCATGAGATGGAAGTGATCGACAGCTGTTTCCAGATCCGGATAAGTCTTTGGGTTCTTGAACATGCGACCGTGCTCGCCTTCTTCTGACTCGGGGTCAGGAACGCTAACCGGAGCGTCGACGATGATGGCGCCAGCTAGGTCATGGCCGAATCGAGCAGCGATAGCGATCGCCACATGTCCTCCCATGGAATGGCCAACAACGATGGGCCGTTCAGGAGCGCCGGCGGCGGCGGCTACTGCCATGACCTCATCGGCCCATTGCTCCATGGAGTAACTCTCTCGCCATCCGCTATCGCCATGCCCAGAAAGATCTGGCGCAATCACGAAGTACCGCTGCGTGAACTGGGGAGCGATAAAGGACCACCAGTGGGCGTGGGCTGCGCCGCCGTGTAGAAGAAGTAGGCACGGCATCCTCGGGTCACCCCAAGTTAGATAGTTGATGGCGCAACCGTCGACATCGACCGATCGGGTGGACGGCTTATTGGCAATGGCGCCGGTGAACCAGCTGGGAGGTCGAGACATGTCTACCAATGTAGTTGTCCGACCGCCGTGGGCTCGTGTGGCCCTGGCGGTTAGGCGGACGGCCAGTGGCGCCGTCGCCGCTGTTTCTAGGGTGAGTTTTGGGGGCTGGCTGATGGCTGCCATCGCTTGTCAACCGATGCTGGAATGTAATGGGCCGGGCTCTGGCGCGCTGATGCTCGAGCTGAGTAGTACTGTCGCGATCGATGTGTGGCCGGTTCGTCTCTGCTTCTTTGCCAGGGGAGATCGCTGACTATTTCAGCGCGGCGTCTGTTGCCAAAACGCGTACCGAAGCGAACTACAACGTGGCACCTTCTGTGAACGTTCCCGTCATCGTCCGTAGCGATGATCTGCGACAGCTTGATTTGATGCGTTGGGGGCTTATCCCGTTTTGGGCGAAGTCGGCCTCGATTGGCAACAAGATGATCAATGCCCGCTCCGAGACCGTGACTGAAAAGGCCGCGTTTCGAAACGCCGCCAAGAAGTACCGCTGCATCGTTCCTGCCGACGCGTTCTATGAGTGGACAGCGGTGAACGACCGCACAGCCAAGAAGCCTCGCAAACAACCGTGGTGTATCCGGCGTAACGATGGTGCACCGTTTGCGTTTGCGGGCATTTTCGACTCGTGGAGCGACCCTGATGGCGACGGAACCCGTTTGCGAAGTTGCACGATTCTTACGGGTCCGGCAAATGCGGCGTTGGAACCAATTCATGACCGTATGCCGATTATGGTCGCTCCTGCCATGTGGGACGCATGGCTAAACCCAGGTGACCATGATGCGCAAACGTTGCTCGACTCTCTACAGGCGCCCCCAAGCGAATTGTTTGCGATCCACGCGGTGAGTACCGCAGTAAATAACTCTCGTAGCAGCGGTGTGCAACTCATGGACGAAGTCGAACCCATGACAGCGGAAAGTCTTGCGGCTGAGGCAGAACAAAAGGCCGCCGCCGCAGATTCGGGCCGACTGTTGTGAGCGCAATCTCGTCATCGTTACCAGCGTTTGAACGCGCTCGTACCGCTGCGGAGCGCATGTGGGAGCGCATCGACCGTTTTGCGCTGCGGCTTCAAGGCCGGGTGGATACCCCGACGTCCGATCGCTGGTTGCCATACGGCTTCGCTGTTCTTAACGCCGCCGTTCTGATCATGCTCGTGCTGGCACGTTTTCATCAACTCGACCACGGTCTTGAAACGGCCAAGTATGCGCAGGCGGCATGGCAGATCGGCGAAGACCTGAAGCCGGTGACCACTTTGTCGGGCGGCAACGTCATTGCCGAACAGGGGTCCTTGATTCTCTATCCGCTAGGCCTGTTGACGTCTGTTTTGCCTCGTATCGAGACGCTGTTGGTGATCAAGTCACTGGCCCTAGCGGTGACGATTATTCCGTTGTGGCGGCTTGCCCGACGTCACGGTCTCCTGGGGATCGGCGCTACGTCCACCATCGTCGTTGCGTACAGCCTCTACACGTACATGCACAATATGAACGTCGCCGACTTTGCACCGGCGGTCTTGGCGGTCCCCGCACTTATGTGGGCGGTTCTTGCGGGCTTCGATGCGAAACCAGATCGGGGCGAGGGCGCAACAATCGATCATCAAACCCGCCCTGGCTCCAAGCGCATCATGACCGCCGCAATTATCTTTGTGCTGTGTTCTCGAGCCGACCTTGGCCTTGCGGTCGCGGGGCTAGGGGTTTTACTGCTCATCGAACGACGTCGTCGCGTGGGCCTCATTGCCTTGCTACTGGGCTTTAGTTGGTTCATCGTTGCTATGTTCGGGTTGCAAGGTGGTTTGAGCGATGGCGGCTATCCGTTTCTGGCGCCCTATGCCGAATTTGGAAACACGCCAGTGGGCGCCCTCGGTGGCATCTTGTCGCATCCAGTGCGATTCGCTCAGCTTGTAGGCACCCAGGACAACTTCCAGATCTTGGTCACGCTTTTGGCTCCGGTACTGTTCTTGCCGTTAACAGCGCCCCGATATCTCATGCCGGCTGTGCCGCTTTATGTGTTGTACATGGGCGCTGACGTCCCTCCTGGTCGCCTCCGTGAGGCTGCACAGACGGTTCCGGTGACTGTGTTCGTTTTCGTAGCAACCGTGTTCGCTCTCAAACGCACTGGCCGCATTCTCGTGAAGCAAGTGCGTGTGGAGCGCCGGATTATTCTGGCCTTGTTACTCACCGCCCTCGTGTTTTTCGTGCGTGACTCATCGACGACGCCCTACACCGAACCGTGGAGCTGGGGCGCTCGAGATGAGGTCGACCTTGCTCGGGTTGCCGCTGTTGAGGCAATACCTGCTGACGAACCCGTTCGAGCCTCGGTATCGGTCCTGCCATTGATGGCTGAGCAGCTGGGTGTCTACGAACTCGACTTTTCAGTCGGTGAGTTCGACGGCGAAGACCCTGAGGTTGCCGTGCCATTGGGGGAACGCCTGAACGACGTGATAATCGAGATCACACGCAATGTCGATTGGCTCATCTTGGACCGAAATGTCGAAGGTATCGAATCTCAAATCGAGACCTTTCGGGTCCGGCTGGCGGATGCAGGCTGGGACTTGTTGGGCGAGCCAGGAGCCAGCAGTATCGAGGTCTATGAATTTACCGGGATAGTCGGTGCGGTCCCGCACGCTTCGGAAGAGTCGATCGGTCTATCTGGTTTCGCTCCTCTCGACGATGCTGCAGCGACTGGTGATGATGCTGCTGAGAGCGACGACACGCCGTGACAGGTTCCGGTAGCTAGAAGAGCGTTGAAGTATTCCGGCGTGCTGCGTTTCCGTAACCTGCTACCTGTCAGGGTGCGTCGGACACGCCCTGATGACCCTGTGCTTCTAGCGCTTGGCGGATCGACCCGGCGAAGTCGCCAAGTTGGCCGTGGTCAACAGTTGTGGCAGCGTTAACGAAATTCATATCGCTCATATCGTTCAGCTGCAAGATATGGATATGGGTATGCGGGACTTCGAAGCCAGCGATCATAAGCCCGACACGTTCTGGCGAGAACACCGACTTGATGGCGTTGCCGAGGTGATGTGACACCGACATCATGTGAGCTGCATCGACAGCGTCGATGTCGGTCCACTGATCGACTTCGACTCGAGGTACCACGAGCGTATGCCCGTCAGTGATGGGGTTAATTGAAAGGAAGCCGACGCACACCTCGTCGCTCCAGACAAAATGGCCAGGCAAGTCGCCGTTGATGATGAGACTGAAGACCGTTGGCATTCAGACATCGTATGCTGGCCGCCGACGTCCGGTAGGGCAGCAGGGGAGTGCCCTGTTGGTTGCCCGCCGCCATCGTCATCGGAGGACAGCAGTGGTCAACAGCAGAACGCCCATTTTTGATCGTGATGGCACGGTCGAAGGATCGGACGCGATCCTTACGGTTCCCAACCTGTTCACCTTGGCCCGGTTACTTTGTGTGCCAATCCTGCTGTGGTTGGTTCACTCCGCCGAGCGCCCTTATGCGGCGGCGGTGCTGCTGGCGGTACTTGGGGCCACCGACTGGGTCGATGGGTACCTTGCCAGGCTGCTGAACCAACAGTCAAAGTTTGGGCGGATCTTTGATCCGACTGTGGACCGATTGATGTTTTTGGTTGCACTCATCTCCATGCTGATCATTGACGCTGGACCCACGTGGTTTCTGATAGCGGTGTTCGCCCGTGAGGCGCTTGTGGCCATCGCTGCGTTGTATCTGGGTGCTCGCGGTGTGCGCACGGTGAAGG